>SWCA01008899.1_pt2 | contig 115824 bp, 148 predicted proteins | sample 4692961 | NCBI WGS metagenome assembly SWCA01 (sample SAMN10267275, study PRJNA491770) | bioreactor metagenome | isolation source: DHS bioreactor inoculated with | place: Japan: off Shimokita Peninsula | reverse complement strand
AAAAAAAAATGAAAGAATCTCAAGATTTAAAGAGTAATAATAATCCTGCACCTGTAATTAGAGATGAAATTCAGGAAAAAATAGATGAAGACACGGATATGGAAGAGATTGCAGATACAATGACTACAGAAAATACACAAGAAAGCAAAAACGAGGAACCTATGCCATATAGTTCAGCAAATAAAATAAGGAGCATTTTTGATAGGAAGGAAAACATAATACAGCTAAATGAAAGTACAAAAGAAGAAAATAATATAAGGATAGGAGATGAGATATCTATTTCTTTAAAAGACAAGGAAGAAACAGGATATATGTGGCGTTATTCTATTGAAAATGAAAATAAAGTGAAATTAATTTGGGATAATAGAGAAGAAAAGAATGGACAATATAGTCGCGTGTGGAAATTTATTACATTGGAAGAGGGGACTATAAAGGTAAAATATGAATTATATAAGGACAGCAATCCAAGTGAAATACTAGAGACATATCAATATAGTATAAACATTAGTCCTTAAGAAAAATAAGAAATATCATGAGAGTATTCTAATGCTTATAAAAAATTTATAAGCATTAGAATAAATAAAATAAGCTATGGCTTTTGGACAGATGCAATAAAGATTATAAAATAGGAGATAGTAGTCTGGAAATAGATTCTTTAAATTTAATAAAAAGAGATCGTGCTTGGTATATTTCTTTTGTAATTTCTATGCAATCCTGTATATCTTTTTCAAATATGCATTTAAGTTCTTTAGAAATATTTATATCATAGATAAAGGCATTTATTTCAAAATTGAGTTTAAAGCTACGAATATCAATATTTGCTGTTCCAACGGAGGATATTTTACCGTCCACAACAATCACTTTAGCATGGATAAATCCAGCATCGTATATATAAGCACGAATACCGCTTTTTAATAATTCTCCTATATAGGAGTAAGATGCCCAGTAAACAAAAATATGATCGGGTTTATTAGGTATCATAATTCTTACATCTATACCAGATAGCGCTGCAATTTTTAAGGACTGAAGAACACTTTCATCAGGAACAAAATAAGGGGTTTGGATGTATATGCTTTCTTTTGCACCATTAATCATTTTAAGATATCCATTTTTTATTTCTTCTTCTTCTGAATCTGGACCACTAGATACGATTTGAATGCCTATCTTACCAGCACTATTCATTGTAGGGAAGTATTTTTCTTTATAGTGAATTTCTTCATTAAAGGCATTATGCCAATCTAATATAAAGCGAGATTGGAGCATATAAACAGCGCTACCTTCTAGTTTTAGATGGGTATCCCTCCAATATCCCATTCTCCTGTTCAGACCTAGATATTCATCTCCTATATTGAATCCTCCAATGAATCCGTATTTTCCATCGATAATAGCTATTTTTCTATGGTTTCTATAATTGATTCGTATATGAAGATTAGGAATTTTTGCAGGGAAAAATGCAGCAACTTTTCCCCCAGATATTTTTAATTCCTTTAAAGCTCTTTTAGAAAGATTTCGACCACCCATGGCATCATATAAAAATCGAACCTCTACTCCTTCTCTTGCTTTTTTTGCTAAAACACTTATAATTTTTTTACCAAGAGAATCATTTTTTACAATATAATAAAGTAAGTGAATATGATCTTTTGCATTTTCTATAGAATGAAGAAGTGCATCAAATTTTTTGTTTCCATCTGTAAAAATGCAGACTTCATTATCTTGGGTAAAGAGAGCATTCCCATTCATAAGATGCATATGAATCATATCTTGATAACTAGATGTAATTTGATTATGAAAATGAATTTTTCTACTTTTCAATTCTTCCATTTGTTTTACTAAAAGATTATGAATAATGGTATCTTGCTCTATTTTTGATTTGAATATTTTTTCTCTACTCAAATTTTGTCCAAGAAGAAGATAAAGGAAAAATCCAAGGTATGGAAGAAGCAGTAATACCATAAGCCATGCCCATGTGGCAGTAGGATTTTTTCTTTCTAAAAAGATAATTGCCATGGCTAAAAATATGTTTAATATAAATAAGATAGAAAGAATAGACATAAAAGTACCTCCTTATCTTTATAGAATATCATATTCAAAAAAAGAAAAAAATAGATAGAGAAGAGTTGGGTTATATTTTGCATTTTATTGTATTTCATGTATAATGGTAGTTAAAATGTACCATACTATCCAATAAAATTAGTCTAAGGAGAAAAACAATGAAATTAGATGATATTTATCTATTATTATGGTACATAAATGGAATTGGATATAAAACAATAAAAAAATTAGAAAAATATTTTTGTGGGATAGAAAACTTCTGGACAGCAGATAAAGATGAAATATTTAAAATTCCAAATATGAGTTCAAAAATAAAGGAAAATATAGTAAAATATAAAAGCTTGTGTTATATTCAAGAAATTAAAGAAGATCTAGAAAAAGAAAATATACATTATATTACGATAAATAATGCAAAATATCCACAAAGACTAAAAAATATATACGATCCTCCTTATGTGCTCTTCATAAAGGGAAATCAAGACCTGTTAAATGATTTTTCTATTGCCATGGTTGGCTCAAGAAAGGCTACTGGGTATGGAATAAGCTGTGCAAAAAAAATAAGTCAAGAATTATCTTTCTTAGGAGTAAATATAGTAAGTGGAATGGCTATAGGAATAGATTATTATAGTCATTTAGGTGCTTTAGAGGGAAAAGGAAAAACCATCGCTGTTCTTGGGTCTTCAATAGATATGCCTTATCCAAAGGAAAATATAAAGCTTATGAATCATATTATTGAAAATAATGGAGCTATTCTTTCTGAATACCCCTTAAGAACAAGATCAAGACCAGGATATTTCCCAATGAGAAATAGAATAATAAGTGGGATTTCAGAGGGAGTCTTAATCGTAGAAGCAGGAGAAAAAAGTGGTTCTCTAATTACTTGTGATTATGCATTGGAACAAGGAAAAAATGTTTTTGCTATACCTGGAAACATAAATTCCTTTATGAGTAAAGGAACAAATAAAGTAATAAAAGAAGGAGCAAAAATGGTTACTTGTATAGACGATTTATTGGAAGAATATAATATGTTTTATGAATCATATGGTCATAATAAAGAAAAAGGTATGGATTTATCTATAGATGAAAAAAAGATAGTACAGGTATTTCATACCTATGGTTCTTTGCATGTGGATATTATTTCTAAATATACAAGCTTGAATATTAAAGATATACTAGGTATACTAAATATTTTAGAAATAAAAGGTATAGTAACAGAATTAGGAAATAAAATATATACTATAAATGATTAATTTTAAATTTTTCGGGGGTGCAATTAATGGCAAAGAATTTAGTTATAGTTGAATCACCAGCTAAAGCCAAGACAATAGGAAAATTTTTAGGAAGAAACTACGTAGTTAAAGCATCCATAGGACATATTAGAGATTTACCTAAAAGTAAGCTAGGTGTTGATATAGAAAATGATTTTGAACCGCAATACATCAATATCAGAGGAAAAGGCCCTGTCATAAATGAATTAAAAAAAGAAGCTAAAAAAGCAGATAAAGTCTTTTTAGCAACAGACCCAGATAGAGAAGGAGAAGCTATATCATGGCATCTAGCACATATATTACAACTAGAAGAATGTGAAAGATGTAGGATAGAATTCAATGAAATCACGAAAGATTCTATAAAGAAAGCCATAAAAAAACCTAGGAGCATAGATAAAAATTTAGTAGATGCGCAACAAGCAAGACGTGTTTTAGATCGACTTTTAGGATACAAGATAAGTCCTCTTTTGTGGCAAAAAGTAAGAAAAGGATTGAGCGCAGGAAGGGTACAATCTGTTGCTACAAAAATAATATGTGATAGAGAAAAAGAAATAAAAGAATTTGTACCAGAGGAATACTGGAGTTTAGATGTAATCTGTAAATCCATAGATGGAGAAGATATTGAATTTAGGTTTTATGGAGATAAAAGTGGAAAAATTGATTTAAAGAACAAAAATCAAGTAGACGATATAGTAAATGAAATGAGTCGTAAAAACTTAAGTATAGAAAATATAGAAATAAAGGAAAGAAAAAAATCAGCTCCAAAACCGTTTACTACGAGTATTCTTCAGCAGGAAGCAGCAAATAAATTAGGATTTTCAACAAAGAAAACCATGATAGTAGCGCAGCAATTATATGAGGGAATAGAAATAGAGGGAGAAGGAACTGTAGGTCTTATCTCTTATATCAGAACAGACTCTCAAAGAATTTCGGAAGAAGCATCGGGTAAAGGAGAAGAATATATAATAGAAAATTTAGGAAAAGGTTATTTTAAAGGATTTGAAAATAAACAAAACAAAAATAAAAAAATACAAGATGCTCATGAGTCCATCAGACCAACTTCTGTTATGAGAACTCCAGAAGCTATAAAAGATTCCTTAAGTAAAGAACAATATAGTTTATATAAGCTCATATGGGAAAGATTTGTTGCCACTTTAATGAAAGATGCAGTATATGATAGTTATAGTGTAACTGGAAAAATAGGAGAGTATGTATTTAAGGCTACGGGATCAAAGCTTAAATTTGATGGATTTTTAAGAATATATTCTTTTGCAAATAAAGAAGATAAGATTTTACCTGAATTAAAGGAAGGAATGGAGTTTGATTTAGATAAGATTTTACCAAAACAGCATTTTACCCAACCACCAGCTCGATATACAGAGGCTACTTTGGTTAGAACCCTAGAAGAGCTAGGAATAGGTAGACCGAGTACATATGCTCCAACTATTGGAACCATATTAGCAAGAGAATATGTGATTAAAAATGGGAATAGCTTATTTCCTACAGAGTTGGGAATGATTGTTACAGAAATAATGGAAGAAAATTTTCAAAAATTTGTAGATTTAACATTTACTGCAGAGATGGAAAATATGTTGGATGAAGTGGAAGAAGGAGATTTGATCTGGAAGAAGGTTGTAAGAGAAGTATACGAACCTTTAAGAGAAGCCATAGAAATTGCAGAACAAACTTTAGAAAAAATATCTATGGAAGAAGAGACGGACGAAATTTGTGAAAAATGTGGTTCAAATATGGTGATTAAATATGGAAGGTTTGGAAAATTTTTAGCGTGCAAAAACTATCCAGAATGTAAAAATACAAAACCCCTATTAAATAAGACCGGAATAAAGTGTCCTAAATAAAAATTCCATACAATATGAATATGACAGCCTAAACCGTCAAATAAAAGTAACTGATAAAGAACACAAAGTAACAAGACTTTATTATGATGAGAATGGAAATATAATAAAGCATATAACTCCAGAAAATTATAACAAAGAAAATGATGATGGAAAAGGAACAATATATTCATATGATAGCCTAAACAGAAATGCGAAGAAGGAGAAATTATAATACGAAAGAGTAAGAAAGGCAGAGTATTTTATGGGTGTTCCAATTATCCTAGTTGTGATTTTGTATCGTGGGATAAGCCAACAGGAGAAAAGTGTGAAAAATGTGGACATCATCTAGTGCACAAACAAACAAAGAAAGAAGAAAAAGAGGTATGTTCAAATAAAGAATGCGGTTTTGAAAAAAAGTCGAAAAATAGGTGAAACTGTATTGATTAATTTCAAGAATTGTGATAATATTTCAATTGTGCGCTGTATAGAGTAACAAAAATTCTAAAAATTCTAAAATAATCAGCAAATGAATATAGAGAAAAAACTAAAGGAGGAAGAATATGGCAAGTGAACTGTTGGAAAAAACAAGGAAAATAAATAGAATATTACAAAGATCAGGAACAAGCCCTGTATCATTTCCAGATTTATGTAAAACATTAAGAGAAGTATTAAATTCTAATGTATATATTATTAGTAGCAAAGGAAAAGTATTAGGATTAGATTTAGAAGATGTTAAAGGAAGCGTTGTAATCGTGGATGAAGCAACAGGAGAAGAAAAATTTCCGGAGCAATACACAGAAAATGTAATGAGAATAGGAGAAACCCTTGAAAATGTTACTCAAGACAAATTATTACAAATATTTGAATACGATGTAGAAAGCTATAATAAATTTGTAACCTTTGTACCGATTATGGGTAGCGGAACGAGACTGGGAACATTAATCCTTTCTAGGTATGAAAATAGATTTACAGAAGAAGATTTAGTTTTAACAGAGTATAGCGCCACCGTTGTAGGACTTGAAATACTTAGAGCGAAAAGTGATGAGATGGAAGAAGAGATGAGAAAGAAAGCTGTAGTTCAAATGGCAATTGGAACTCTTTCTTATTCAGAACTTGAAGCTGTGGAGCATATATTTAATGAATTAGATGGAAATGAGGGACTGCTTGTTGCTAGTAAAATAGCAGATAGAGTAGGGATAACAAGATCTGTTATTGTGAATGCCTTAAGAAAATTTGAAAGCGCAGGAGTAATTGAATCAAGATCTTTAGGAATGAAGGGAACACATATTAAAATACTAAATGAAAAATTAGTAGATGAACTAGAAAAATTAAAGAGGTAGTTTTAAAAAGTCCTATATTATTTTAGAATAATAGTAGGACTTTTATTTTGAACAAAAGGAATGGTGAGAATTTTGAGAAAACCATTAGCAGATAAAATAAGACCCCAAAAACTCGAAGATATAGTGGGGCAGGAGCATTTATTAGGGAAAAATAAAATTTTAAATAGAATTATATTCTCAGGATATATAACGAATATGATATTTTATGGACCACCAGGAGTAGGAAAAACAACTATTGCAAATATTATAGCGAAACGAAGCAATAAAAAATTTTATAAACTGAATGCTACAAATGCTTCTCTTGAAGATATAAAAAAAATTATAAAAGATTTAGATGATTTGACTACACTAAATGGAGTAGTATTATACTTAGATGAAATACAAAATTTCAATAAAAAACAGCAACAATCTTTATTAGAATTTATAGAAAACGGGAAAATAACACTGATTGCAAGTACAACAGAAAACCCCTATTATTATATATATAAAGCAATATTAAGTCGATGCAGCTTATTTGAATTCAAAATGTTAAGTACGAAAGATATCATGAAAGGAATAAAGCGAGCAATAGAAGGAAGTAAAGAAAATTTAAGGAATGCTAATATCAAATATGATGAAAAAGTGTTAGAATATATTGCAAATATAAGCAATGGAGACCTGAGAAAAGCCATTAATGCTATAGAACTAGCGATATACTCTACTAATCCAGATGAATATGGAACTATATATATTGATTTAGAGACAGCTATGGAATGTACACAAAAGAAAATTTTGAATTATGATAAGTCTGGAGATAGTCATTATGATATTTTAAGCGCTTTTCAAAAGTCTATTCGTGGAAGTGATCCAGATGCATCTATTCATTATCTTGCAAGACTTATTAAAGCTGGAGACTTGATTTCCATATGCAGAAGATTACTTGTAATAGCATGTGAAGATATTGGGCTTGCATATCCAAATGCAATAACAATTGTAAAATCATGTGTAGATGCAGCAATGAAATTAGGGTTTCCAGAGGGGAGAATACCGTTATCACAAGCTACCCTTGTATTGGCTACAGCGCCAAAATCAAATTCTGCATACATTGCTATAGATCGTGCTTTAAAGGATGTAGAATTAAAGGATATAGGAGAGATACCACAATATCTTAAGGATGCTCATTATGAGGGAGCAAAAACATTAGGAAGAGGTATCGGTTATAAATACCCTCATGATTACTCGTATAATTATGTAAAACAAAAGTATCTTCCTAAAAATATTGAAAATACAACCTATTATATGCCAAGTAAAAATAAAATGGAAGAAAAAATAAAAAATTATTTACAATATATAAGAAAAGAGGAATAGGTTTACGCTTAAAAAGTCTTAATATTATTTTAGGGATTTTTAAAATAATACTAAGACTTTTTCTCGTTAAATAAATAACTGCATGTTTGCGTTTAAAGCATCTTGCAAATATTCTTTAGCTTCCATTATTTCTAATTCAGGAATAAGTTCTTCTTTTTTAATACCCATGATTTCCATAGATAACTTACATCCATAAAATTTTACGCCTTTTTTTCTTGCGCCATTCAAAAAGTCTATCAATTTAGGCGCCTTATCTTCTTCCATCATCTCAATAAGCATTTTCTTTCCAAGACCACTAAAATTCATTTTGGATAAAGGCAAATCTTCAGGGCTTTTAGGGGTCATCATTCCGAACATTTTTTCATAAGAGGTTTTATTTTCAAAAGTCATTTTTTCAGGAGATCTTAACAAGAAAAGACCCCAAAAAGCAAAAAACATGGTTACATTTACATTCATTTCTCTTGCGGTATTTGCGAGAATTAAAGCGGCTAATGCTTTGTCGTAATCCCCACTAAACATAAGAAGGTTCATGTTTTTATTTGCATCTGTATTTTCATTCAAGGGAATGACCTCCTTTTTATCATAGATAAGTTTATTTTAACCTAATAAGAAGGCTTTTATTCCTTTAAGGTACATTCATATTTTTTAATATAATATTTTTTGTTGTTTACAATCTTATTTAAAATATTAATTAAAACATCTACTTCAGAATATTCATTATACAAACCAAAACTAATGCGAACCATACCAGGATGAGGTAAATTAGGATCTATAATTCTTTTTTCGATTTCTTCGTTAGAAATGTTTAGGAGTTCCTGAATATAAGGCTGAGCACAAAAGCAACCATTTCTAACAGATATACCAGCTTCATAGGAAAGAATTTGTGCTACAGCTTCGTGAGAAAGTCCGTTTATATTAAAAGGAATGATTCCAACCCGATCTTTGTAGTAATCTGTATCTCCATATATTGTGATATCAGGAATAGATTTAAGTTTTTCTATAGTATATTTTGTTAAATTATTTTCATGTTCTTCGATAGATTCCATACCTAAAGTACTTAGTGTTTGTATTGCTTTAGTTAAGGCTACAACACCCATAATATTAGGAGAACCGGCTTCTTCTTTATCCGGAAGATGGGCCCATTTGACAAAGGTTTTGGTTACAATATCTACTGTTCCTCCACCCACATAATCGGGATCTCCTGTATCAAAGGTTGATTTAGGACCAATCAGAACTCCACTTCCAAAGGGAGCATACATTTTATGAGCAGAAAATACAAGATAATCTATATGTTCAGGAGAATTTGTTGGTTTCATATCCATGGCAGCATGGGGAATAAGCTGCGCTCCATCTATAAGGATTTTTGCATTATATTTATGCGCTAAGGTAGCAACTTGATAAATAGGATTTTTATAACCAGTTACATTGGAGGTACCTGTTATAGCCACTAATTTAACTTTTCCTTTATATTGAATTAGCTTACATTCTAAGTCCTGTAAATTAATTCTTCCTAGAGGATCAATTGCAATATAATCTGTATGGTACTTTTCTCTCCAAGGAAGATCATTAGAATGATGTTCCATGCATGTAGATAAAATAACAGATTTTTTATTAGAATCTAAAAGTCTATAAGAAAGTTTATTAATCGCCTCTGTTGCATTTTTAACATAAATGATGGTTTTATATTTTAAATCTGCTTTGACGAAGTTGGCTACTACTTCTCTTGATTTATCATATATTGTGGAAGAAATTTGGGATTTATATCCTTTTCCTCTATGAATAGAAGAATACCAAGGAGAGAAATTTATAATTTCCTGAAGTACAGATTTAAAAGGAGGAGTAGTAGCTCCATTATCAAAATTAATGGCAGTAACAAGTTTTCCATTTGCAAGAGGAATTTTTGTGTCTACGCCAACAATGAGATTTTTATAATGCAGTTTATTATTACTAACATTCATACTATTCACCTACTTATAAGAGTATTTCTTAATTATTTTATGAAGAAAAAAAATAAAGGTGAATAATATAAAAAATCCCACATTATTTTATGTGGGATTTTTTATATTATCTTAATTCTCCTGCTAATTGATTTGCTTTTGTTTTAGCTTGTTGGACATCAGCATCAGGAGCGTCTTTTGTCTGATACCAACCCTTTTGTTTCATAGAATCAAATACTTTGTATTGTACATCTTGTACATTTTTGAAATTATTTATTAAAGTATTTCTAAGATTTGGGCAAGAGGATTCTGTAATACCGGTGCTATAAGCAGATACAACTTGCTTTTCACTAGCAAGTAAATCATCCATTAATTCTTGTTCTGTGAAATGACCTTTACTTGTGTTATTCATAAAAAAACCTCCTATAAGTTTTTAAAATTTAAATATATATTATTGATGAGATTGAAGGTAATTTTTTAGATCATCAAAATTACGTTTATGAACGGCTGCAGATTCATTACATAAAGATACTAATTGAGGATCTGTACAATATTGCGCATATTGATTAAATTTTTTATTCATAAGGCATTCATAATTTAGTTGGTCTTCTATGGTTTTTAAATTGCGTTGCTCTATTTGCATATTACCTGTATTGTTCATAATTTTACCTCCTTTTTTTAGTAGCGTTGCTACATAAATATTATTAGCGTAAAGTTAAAAAATATATATGGAATTTTTAGCTATATAATTTTTTATTTAAACTTAAAAAGCTAGCAAGCAATGCACCTAAATTATTGAAAATAATATCTATCATAGTATCTTTTAAGCCGTGTTGGCTTTGAGCATGAGATAAAATATCAATAGTATATTCTAAAATCTCAAAACCTTGACCCAAAAATCCACCTAAAATAAATGTAAAAATAAATAAAAAAAGCTTAGAATCTGTTTTAAAAAAATTAAATTTTTTTAAAACAGCAATACAAAATAAAGATGTAGCCAATGTTCCATAAAAATGTAAAAATTTATCCCACCATAATGTATTATCGTAAAGCTTTAACGTTTTTCCAATAAAAGAATGAAAACTAGATAAAATAAAAATAAGCGCTATACAAAAGTTGTTAATCTGTATATTTGTTATTTTTTTGAATAATAAAATAAATATATTAAAAGTTAATAAGATAAAAATACCCACAAATTCTAAATGTTTTTTATGGGAAAGAAAAAAAAATAAAGCGTATATTTGAAGGAATATAGATAGTAAAAAGACAATCTTAAAAAAAGAATTTTTTTTCATGGGTTTCTCCTATAATTAAAATTTTATTAGTATATTATCTCCATAAAAAAATATTTTTATTATATATACTATTACTGCATTTTCAAGCAATAAAAGGAAATTTTATCAAAAAAATTTAATATTTTGATTGACAATTAATTAAATTAACCTTATAATGATATAAATTAATTTAATTAAGTAAAAATAAAAAAAAGTTAATTTAATAAGGGAAGACGATGAAGAGAAGAGTAGATATAGGAGTTTGATCTAGCGAATCGGTGATGGTGTAAGACCGGTGCAACGAATATATTGAAGAACATCTCTGAGTTTCTAATCGAAATCTTTAAAGAGAGTAGATTTAGACGGAGCCAAACCGTTATGCGTTGGACAGTATCGAATTATTCTGTACTGGAAAGTGAGCTGTAAAGCTAATTAGAGTGGTACCGCGGAAGTAAAGTCTTTCGTCTCTTGACATAGAGACGAAAGACTTTTTTTATGATTTTTTAGATATACTTATAAAGTCATAGATTTGTAATAATGCATATACTATATGTAATACCTAAAAACAAAAATAGAAGTATAAAGCACAGGAAAAATATTTTATACGTACTATTTCGTATTAAATATGATATAATTATTAAAATATTCGACAATAGGAGCTGGTGAGGAAATGATTAGAAAATTCAAGAAGGTTTTAGTTGCAAATAGAGGAGAAATAGCCATAAGAATTTTTAGAGCTTGTTCAGAACTTGGAATTAAGACGGTGGGAATTTACTCTAAAGAAGATAAATATAGTCTTTTTAGAAGTAAAGCAGATGAGTCTTACTTAATTGGAGAAGATAAAGGTCCAATAGAAGCATATTTGGATATGGAAGAAATTATTCATATTGCAAAGAAAAAAGGAGTAGATGCAATACATCCAGGATATGGGTTCTTATCAGAAAATCCTGAATTTGCAATAATGTGTGAAGAAAATGGAATTGCATTTATAGGCCCTTCTTCAGAGGTAATGAATAAAATGGGAGATAAAATAAATTCTAAAAAAATTGCAAAAGAGGCGAATGTACCTACTATACCTGGAATTGATTATTCCATTTCTACTGTTGAAGAAGCGAAAAAGGTAGCAAAAGAAATTGGATATCCTATTATGCTGAAAGCTTCCAATGGTGGTGGTGGAAGAGGAATGAGAGTAATTGATAAAGAAGAAGATCTGGTTTTAGAATTTGAAAGATCGGTAAGTGAATCTAAAAAAGCTTTTGGGAAAGCATGTATATTTGTAGAAAAATATCTGAGAAAGCCAAAGCATATAGAAGTACAAATTATAGGAGATAAATATGGTAATATTGTTCACCTGTATGAAAGAGATTGTTCTGTGCAAAGAAGACATCAAAAAATAATAGAATACGCACCCGCTTTTTCAATCAGTGATGAAGTTAGAAACAAAATATGCAATGATGCGCTAAAATTATCAAAGCATGTTGGCTATTTTAGTGCAGGAACACTGGAGTTTTTAGTGGATCAAGATGAAAATTATTATTTTATAGAAATGAATCCTAGAATTCAGGTGGAGCATACTGTAACAGAAATGGTAACAGGTATAGATATTGTTCAATCCCAGATTCTTATTGCACAAGGATATGCTTTAAGTAGTGAAGAAATAAATATTCAATCTCAAGAAGATATAAAACTAAATGGGTACTCAATACAATGTAGAATAACAACGGAAGATCCTAAGGGAAATTTTATGCCAGATACAGGGAAGATTCATGTATATAGAACGGGTTCTGGATTTGGAATAAGACTAGATGGAGGGAATGGATTTACGGGATCAGAGATAAGTCCTTATTATGACAGTTTGTTAGTAAAAACCATATCTTGGGATAGAGGTTTTAAAGGTGCAGTTAGAAAGATGATAAGATCCATCAAGGAACTAAGAATCAGAGGTGTTAAAACAAATGTAGGGTTTTTGGTAAATGTTCTAAATCATCCAGAATTTTTAGAGGGAAAATGTGATACAAAATTCGTAGATGAAACGGAAGAACTTTTCCACATTAAAGAAGGAAAAGATAGAGGAACAAAGCTACTACAATTTATAGGAAATGTAGTGATAAATGAAAATAAAGAAGAGAAAAAAGACTTCGATTTACCTGTTGTTCCAAAAATAACAGAGGATTCTATAAAAAGAGGATCAAGAGATTTATTCAAAGAATTAGGTGCAACGAAATTTATACAGCATATTAGAAATGAAGAAAAACTTTTAATAACAGATACAACTATGAGAGATGCGCATCAATCCTTACTTGCTACAAGACTTAGAACCAACGATTTAATGAAAATTTCAAAGGCTGTAAGTCATCACATGAACGATTTCTTCTCTCTTGAAATGTGGGGAGGTGCAACCTATGATGTTGCTTATAGATTTTTAAAGGAATCCCCATGGATACGACTTGAAAGACTAAGAGAAGCAATACCAAATATCATGTTTCAAATGCTTCTTAGAGCTTCTAATGCGGTTGGATATACGAATTATCCAGATAATGTAATAAGAGAATTTATAAAAGTTGCAGCAGAAAGAGGAATTGACGTATTTAGAATATTTGACAGCTTGAACTGGGTAGAAAATATGAAACTACCTATATATGAGGCGTTAAATACTGGAAGTCTAGTAGAAGGTACCATATGCTATACTGGAGATATATTAGATGAAAGCAAAACAAAATATTCACTTCAATACTATGTAAATATGGCAAAAGAACTTGAAAAAATGGGTGTCCATATTCTTGCTATAAAAGATATGGCAGGACTTTTAAAGCCATATGCTGCACATAAGCTTGTAAAAGCACTAAAAGATGAAATCGCTATTCCTGTACACCTTCATACACATGATACGAGTGGTAATGGATTATCTACATTACTAATGGCAGCAGAGGCAGGAGTAGACATAGTAGATACGGCTGTAGAATCCATGGCAGGACTGACAAGTCAGCCTTCGTTAAATAGTTTAGTTGAAACGCTTAAAAACACAAAAAGAGATACAAAAATTGATTTAGAAGGAATCTATGATATAGGAGAATATTATAAAGATCTTAGAAAAATATATTATAAATTTGAAAGCGAATTAACAACTTCTTCAGCAGAAATATACAAATATGAAATACCTGGAGGACAATATACCAATTTAAGACCACAGGTAGAAAGTCTAGGACTTGGAAATAAATTTAAAGAAGTAAAAGAAATGTATAAACAAGGAAATGAAATATTAGGAGATATTATAAAAGTAACTCCATCCTCAAAAGTAGTAGGAGATTTAGCTATATTCATGGTTAAAAACGGATTAAATAAAGATAATGTAGTAGAAAAAGGAGCGGCGCTTTCTTTTCCAGACTCTGTAGTTACCTATTTTAAAGGAATGATTGGTCAGCCAGAAGGAGGTTTTCCAAAGGAACTTCAAAAGGTTGTTCTAAAAGGAGAAGCACCGATTACAACAAGACCAGGAGAACAGTTAAAGGATGTTGATTTTGAAGTAGTAAGAAAAATGCTAGATGATAAGTTTAATATGAATGCCAATATGAGAAATATCATTAGCCATTGTCTATATCCAAAAACCTATGAAGATTATTTGGAACATTTAATGGAATATAATGATGTGTCTAAATTAGATAGCCATGTATTTTTCTATGGTCTACAAAAAGGAGAAGAATGTGAAGTAGAAATTGAATCCGGTAAAGTACTTACCATAAAATTGATAGAAATATCAGATGTAAAAGAAGATGGAAATAGAACATTAATATTTGAGCTAAATGGGATGAGAAGAGAAGTAGAAATAGAAGATAAAAACTATAGCATAAATAAGAAAACAGTATTAAAAGCAGATATGGACAATAAATTTGAAGTAGGCGCAAGTATACCTGGAAAGGTAATTAAGTTAATGGTAAAAGAAGGAGAGGAAGTAAAAGAAAATCAGGCCCTTATCATTATAGAGGCAATGAAAATGGAAACAACTATTGTATCCAAAACAAAAGGGAAAATAGATAAGATCTATGTGGCTGAAGGGGATATGGTATCTGATAAGGAACTTTTAATTGGAATGAAATAATGCAGTGAAGATATGAAAAATCTCGATTGGAAACAATCGAGATTTTTTGATAAAGAGAAATTTTCATGGAATTTAGAAAGAAGTAATTGTAAAATAGTATAGAAAAGAAAAACTAGGAAGAATAAAAAGCACATAGAAAGGGTGAGATGAAGATGGAAAAGTCACTTCTTGTGGTGGATTGTCAAAATGATTTTATAAGGGGAAGTTTAGCTTGTAAAAATGGAGAAGAAGCCATTGAGGAAATTGTCTCTTTTATTAATGAAAATAAAGAAATAGGGGTATTTTATTCTCTTGATTGGCATAGCAAAAAAAATAAGTCTTTCGTCGAAAATGGAGGAATATGGCCTATTCATTGTGTAAAAAATACAGAAGGAGCAGATCTAGATAGAAAATTTTATAAAAATATAGTAAATAAGAATCAAATTCCCCTAAAGGAAGAAAATATATTCTTTAAAGGCCAAGATGATGAAATAGAAGAATATTCAGCATGCAATGCAATAAATAATCATAAGAAAAGATTGAATGGTGTGTTAAGTAAAGAGGTAGTTGTTTGTGGAATTGCTTGTGAATTTTGTGTAAAAGAAACGGTAAAAGACTTAATCAAAAATGGATTTCATGTAAGTGTATATGCAAAAGGAATAGCTTATGTAGAAGAAAAAGGACATAAAGAAGCTATTGAAGAAATGAAAAAATTAGGTGCTAAAATAATATAAGAATAAACTATTTTCACACAAGATATGTCTTGGATGAAGTGCAGTGTATAGAATAAAAATTTATAATAATAAAGCTATAAAAGATACCTTTTTAGAAAAGAGGAATAATTATGTCTAAAAAGAGAACGACCAAGACCATAGCACTTGTCATGTTTATTATGATATTAAGCAGACTACTTGGCTTTCTTCGCGAAGTAATGATGATGAATACTTTTGGAAGAGGAATGGAAACGGATGCTTTCTTTGCTGCATTTACCATTCCAGATATGATGTATTATTTACTCATTGGAGGAGCTTTAAGTGCAGCTTTCATTCCTGTATTCACAAGCTATTTATCTATGGATAAAGAAGAAGAAGGTTGGAAAGTGGCATCTACTTTCATGAATATGATAGTAATTTTACTTTTGGTCTTATCAGTTTTAGGAATGATATTTGCAGATTACTTAGTTCCTTTAGTCGCATATGAATTTAAAGGAGAGCAGTTAAAGCTCACTGCTAAATTAACACGTTTCATGTTCCCCGCTGTTACATTTACAGCGCTTGCAGGACTTCAAACAGGTATTTTGAATTCCTATAAAAAATTTAATGTTGCTTCCATAGGTCCTATTTTATATAATATAGGGATTATTTTTGGGACGTTGTTTCTGTCTTCTCATTTTGGGATAACGGGAATGGCAATTGGAGTAGTGATAGGTGCTATTTCTAATTTTTTATTTCAATTTTTATTTGTAATAAAGAAAGCAAGATATTATAGATTTATTTTTGACTTTAATCATCCAGGAGTACGGAAAATTTTAAAATTAATTATTCCTTCATTGATTGGATTATCGGTGACGCAAATCAATCTTGTTATAAATCAAAACATAGCTTCAGGATTGGATACGGGAAGTATCACAGCTTTAAGGCTGGCTAATAGAGTAATGCAGCTTCCTCTTGGGATTTTTTCTGTTAGTATTGCTACTGTGATTTTTCCAACGATAACAGCTCAAATTACAAGAGGGGAGATAGCAAATTTTAGGAAGACTTTTGCTTTAGGAATAAGAAATATACTTTTTATCACTATTCCCTGTGCTGTAGGTCTAATGACTTTAGGTCTTCCTTTAATCAGGTTGTTATTTGAACATGGAGCATTTAAAGAAAAAGATGCAATAGTTACAGCAAATGCCCTGTTTTTTTATACGTTAGGACTTCCTTCACAGGCAAGTATACAAATACTAACAAGAGGATTTTATGCGGATCAAGATACGAAAACCCCTGTAAAAATAAGTTTCATATCGGTTATAGTAAATATCATACTTAATATTTTTTTTGTCAGATTTACTTCTTTAGGAGTAAGGGGACTTGCTCTTGCATACTCTATTTCTAGTTTTATAAATATGATGATGCTTTTAAATACACTTAGGAAAAGAATGAATGGAATAAAAGGAAAAGAAATTATCGTCTCTACCATGAAATCGTCAGTAGCATCTATTGTTATGGGAGGATTCATTGTTTTATTAGATTTGCTATTTAATAAATATTTTAATATTCATGATGGAGAGGTGCAGCTTATTCAAGTTGGTATAGGAACTATATTTGGGAGTGGTATATTTTTGGTTATGGCACATATTCTTAAAATGAAAGAAGTAAAAAATATAATGAACTTGCTTTGTAAAAGATAGTATGTATAAAATATTTAATGAAGATAAAAGTGAAAAAACAAAGTCATCTTATTTAAATTTGACTTTGTTTTTGGCTTTTAATATTTTCTATGTTTTTTGCAATGATACGCTAAATTATTTGCAGCTTTCATGCCACTATTTAAAGCACCTTGCTGCCAGGCATGATTAGGGGATGCATGCTCACCTGCAAAAAATATTCTATTGTTGTATTCAGGTTGTACCATAGCATAAGAAAAAATTCTTTTTTGCTCCGGCATGAAATAGCAAAAAGCACCATAAAACCAAGGTTCTTTATTCCACTGTATTGTCTTATAATCCTCTACGATAGAATTAAGATATCCTTTAGGTAAGCCGTGAACGGCTTCAACTTGGTTTTTTATTAACTTGAAACGTCTTTCATTGTTTATATTTCCTAATCGAATGGCATCTAAAGTGAAGTTATAAGAGGCTAAAAGAACACCAGGATCAAGGGGAGAACCCTTTGGATGATCAGAGGGATACCAAATGGTTGAAATAGGTAAATCTGTGTAGGAACCTCCTCCTATAATTCGTTCTTTACAGCCTCCTTCTTCCCAAAAACGTTTATTACAATGAAAAAGTGTTCTTTGAGCAGTGACATAATTGACTTCTCTTATTGCCTCCATCTTTCTAGTGCTAAATAAAGGCTTAATGGATACATTACGAAGACTAGAAAAAGGAATTGTACAGATAATATAATCAAAGGATTCTTGTAAAGTTTCTGATAAATGCTTATTCTTATATTTTAAGATCACTTTATTGTTATCAGATTGACAAATATGGGTAACATGATTCCCGCCTTTCCAGGTTATTTTTCCTAGATTAGAGGGTGAAATAGTAGTATATTCATGGGGATTTTCAGAAAGAAGAGCGTGATAAAAAGAAAGAGGAAGATTTACCATTCCACCCACGATTTCATATAAAAAAGAAAAGTCTACAGGATAATCTTCTTGTAGATTTTCTGAATAACTATTATAGTAAAAAGAGCCAGCAAAGGGAACAAGGCTACTAATAAGGTTGATGGCTCCTTGGCTGAGTTTCATTTTTTCTAATACCTTACGGGTACCTAATGCATCCCAATATTGAATTAAAGGATGATATTCAGGTTTGATTTGTAAAATTTCTTTTCTAATATAAGGAGGTATACACCATAGAGGGGTTCCTAAGCCATGCGCTACAAGTTTTTGCCATGGCGTAATTCGTTCTCGTGGCGCTAAAGGAAATTTAGGATAAATTTTTTCCATCACATTTTTTCCACTAGGATCATTTCGAACACGTGTATCTCTTACGTATATATAGGCATTTTCATTGTATTGAATAAAAGGTCTAGTATTTAGGTTGAAAAGATTGATATAGTGCCATGTGGTCTCATGACTTATGGGAATACGCATAGGACCTAATTCCCCGTATATATTTTTGTTCTTATCAAAATAGTATGTATAAACCCTTCCTCCGATACGGTCCTCTAAAGCCTCAAATATTGTAATATCAAATCCTAATTTCCTAAGTTCAAAGGAAGAAGATAATCCTGCTAATCCACCACCAATGATACCTATTTTGACACCTTTAAATTCTCCCGGAGAAGCTATTTTGCTAATATCACAAGGAGGACGTAGCAACGTTATTATATTATTAAAATCCTCCAAACGATTTACTTCTCTTAAAGCATAAAAAAGCATTTCATGTCGCTTCCTCGTGCTTGGATTATTGGGTTGTATAGGGACTAAATGAGCATCCATAAGAATTTCAACTCCTCTTAATAAATTATTTATTTTATAATAAGTATATTGAAAAAATTGATTAAAAATGATTAAAAGAAAATTCATTGCTATATATATGAGAAAGAAATAAAAAAAAATTTTTATTTGAATGTTGACAAAAATACTTGGGTATAATATACTTAAATTATAATTCAGAGTTTTTTACTAGGATTTAAGAGAGGTGATAATTTGAAACTATCTACTAAAGGAAGATATGGACTGAAAGCCATGTTTGAATTAGCTTTAAATGGAGGAGACGATCCTGTACCCTTAAAATACATAGCAGAAAAACAAAATTTATCAGACCAATATTTAGAGCAGCTTTTTTCATCTCTTAGAAGAGCAGGACTTGTGAAAAGCGTAAGAGGTGCTCAAGGAGGATATTTTCTTTCAAGAGACCCAGGAAAAATTACGGTAGGAGATATAATAAGAGTACTAGAAGGACCAGTAGCACCTTCAGATTGTGTATTAGATGAAGAACCTGAATGCAAAAGAGCAGGTCATTGTGTAACACAAGTTGTGTGGGAAAGAATAAAAGAAAGTATAGATTCTGTTATAGACTCTATCACACTTGAAGATATGGTAAACGATCACAAAAATAAACTAAAAAATAAAAATGAGTAGGAGATGGGGTATTATGGAAAAAAGAAGAATATATATGGATTATGCTGCTACAACTCCTGTTAAAAAAGAAGTAGCGGATGCAATCATGCCTTTTTATTATGAATTATTTGGCAATGCCTCAAGTGTTCATGCTTTTGGCAGAGATGTAAAAGGTGTTATTGACACAGCTAGAGACAACGTTGCCAAATTGATAAATGCAGATTCTTCAGAGGTTTATTTTACCGGAGGAGGATCGGAAGCGGATAATTGGGCAATAAAGGGAGTAGCATTTGCGAATAAAGATAAAGGAAATCACATTATTACTTCTAAAATAGAGCATCATGCAGTGCTTCATACTTGTGAATATTTAGAAAAACATCATGGGTTTGAAATAACCTATTTAAATGTAGATGAAGATGGACTAATAAGTCTTGAAGAACTTAAAAGTGCTATTAAAGATAAAACTATACTTATTTCTATTATGTTTGCAAACAACGAAATAGGGACCATTCAGCCTATAAAGGAAATTGCACAGATCGCAAAAGAAAAAGGAGTATTATTTCACACAGATGGTGTACAAGCTATCGGGAATATTCCTGTGGATGTAAAAGAATTAGGTGTAGATTTAATGGCCATGGCAGCACATAAAATATATGGGCCTAAAGGCGTAGGAGCCTTGTATATAAGAAAAGGTATTAAGCTTCATTCTTTAGTTCATGGGGGTGCGCAAGAAAAGAAAAGAAGAGCAGGAACAGAAAATATTGCAGGAATCGTTGGTTTTGGCAAAGCAGCAGAACTTGCTACAATCCATCTTGAGGAGCATGAAGAAAAGCTAACAAAGCTTAGAGATAAATTAATAAAAGGTGTTTTAGAGAAAATCCCTTACTCTAGATTAAATGGAAGCTTAGAGCACAGATTACCAGGAAATGCAAATTTTTGCTTTGAATTTATAGAAGGAGAATCCCTTCTTTTAAGTTTAGATATGGTTGGCATAGCAGGATCAAGCGGTTCAGCATGTACTTCCGGATCTCTAGATCCATCTCATGTTTTGATGGCTATAGGGCTAACCCATGAAATTGCACATGGTTCTTTAAGACTTTCTCTAGGAGATATGAATACAGAAGAAGATATAGATTATGTATTAGAGCAACTTCCAAAAATTGTAGATAGATTAAGATCGATGTCACCATTATATGAAAAGGTAGCTAAAGGAGGTAATTAATCATGTATAGTGAAAAAGTAATGGATCATTTTATGAATCCTAGAAATGTAGGAGAAATAGAAAATGCAGATGGAGTAGGACAGGTTGGAAATGCTAAGTGTGGCGATATAATGAAGGTTTACTTAAAAATAGAAGATAATATCATAAAAGATGCCAAGTTTAAAACATTTGGTTGCGGATCAGCAATCGCTACATCTAGCATGGCAACAGAAATGATCATCGGGAAAACCATTGAAGATGCCTTAAAGCTTACGAACAAAGCAGTGGCAGATGCTTTGGATGGACTTCCTCCAGTAAAAATGCACTGTTCTGTTTTGGCAGAGCAAGCAGTGAAATCTGCATTAATTGATTATGCGAAAAAATATAATGTGCATATAGAAGGATTAGATGAAATTGTGATAGATGAAGATCATGATCACCATCATGAGGAAGAAGAGGAAGCGTAAAAATTACCCGGGAAAACCCCGGGTTTCCTTTTGCAAAGAAAATAAAAATTAGATATAATTTATTTTATTGAACAAAATATATTGAGGTGATACTGTTGAAAAAGAAAGTAATGCTAGGGATGAGTGGAGGCGTAGATAGCTCTGTTGCTGCCTATTTACTAAAAGAGCAAGGATATGAGGTAATTGGTGTTACGATGAAGCTTTGGCAAGATGAAGATGAAGAATTAATAGAGCGTGAAGGTGGATGTTGCTCTTTGTCTGCAGTAGAAGATGCTAGAAGAGTAGCCAATATGATTGGGATTCCCTTTTATGTAATGAATTTTAAAGAAGCATTTAAAGAAAAAGTAATTGACTATTTTATTAAAGAATATACAAAAGGAAGAACACCGAATCCATGTATTGCATGTAATAAATATATTAAATCTGGAGATTTTTATGAAAAAGCAAAGCAAATTGGCTGTGATTATATTGCTACAGGACACTATGCAAAAATTGAATTTGACGAAAATTTAAATCGATATATCCTTAAAAAATCTGTTACAGAAGAAAAAGATCAAACTTATGCACTGTATAATATGGATCAAGAAGATCTTGCACATACTTTAATGCCTCTTGGATATTATACAAAGGATAAAATAAGAGAACTCGCAAAGGAAGTAGGTCTTATTGTTGCAAATAAACCAGATAGTCAGGAGATATGCTTTGTAAAAGATAATGATTATGGAAAATATGTAAAAGAGCATAGTAATAAAAAAATAAAAGAAGGATATTTTATAGATAAAGAGGGTAAAATATTAGGTAAACATAAAGGCATAATAAATTATACCATAGGTCAAAGAAAAGGTCTTGGAATCGCTTTTGGGAAACCAATGTATGTAACAGATATTCTGGTGGAAAAAAATGCAGTAGTATTGGGAGAGCATGAAGAAGTTTTTGCAAAAGAATTAATTGCAAGCAATGTGAATTTTATTCCTTTTGATGAATTAAAAGACTCTATAAGAGTAAAAGCAAAAATAAGGTATTCTGCTCCTGCAAAAGAAGCAACCGTGTATAAGGAAAAGGATGGACAAATAAGGATTGTATTTGATGAAGCGCAAAGAGCAATTACACCAGGTCAATCTGTTGTTATGTATGATATGAAAAATGAAATCGTAATTGGCGGAGGAATAATAGAAAAAAGAATATAAATTTGAAAATTTTACTCCGTATAGTTTTACCTCTTTTGCAAAAAATATGTTTAGACATAGAAAGGGGTGAAAGTATGAGACGAAATGGAATGATGACAAATCCTATGATAATAGGTGGTGTTTTAGGTGCAGCAGCTTCTGTGTACGCTGTTTCAAAAATGAATATGAATCAAAGAAGAAGGGTATATAGAACAGGTAGAAATATAGCAAGAGCTGCCAATAGAGTAATGGATAGAGTAGATATGCCTTGGTTTTAATTAATTTGTTGACAGATTCACATTTCTTATATACAATCTAATATATGAAAAATATAAAATGTAAAATACTGTGAAGGGAAAGAGTAAATTAATGGATGCTTATAGAGAGGAAGCCCATGGCTGGAAGGTTTCTAGATAAGTTGATTGAAGCAGTCCCAGAGTAGCAACTTTGAAAAAAGTAGAAGTTGCCGGAAAAAATCCGTTATCAATAAGGTTTGTGTATCCTAAGTGACTGCTATTGCAGTAAGTAGGGTGGTACCACGAGATGTATCCCTCGTCCCTATGTATTTTCATAGAGATGAGGGATTTATTTTTGTACATATTTAAGTATACAATATAGGAGGAAATGAAATGAACAAACTTGGATTAAATGAAATAAGAAAAAGATTTTTAGATTTTTTTGAATCAAAAGATCATTTAGCAAAAGGTAGCTTTCCTTTAGTGCCACAAAATGACCCAAGTCTTTTACTGATTAATGCAGGAATGGCACCAATGAAAAACTATTTTATGGGAAAAGAAGTGCCTCCTAATAAAAGAATGGTTACTTGCCAAAAATGTATTAGAACGGGAGATATAGAAAACATAGGAATCACAGCAAGACATGCAACATTTTTTGAAATGCTTGGAAATTTTTCTTTTGGAGATTATTTTAAAAGAGAATCTATCGCTTGGGGATGGGAATTTGTTACGAAGCATTTAGAAATGCCAGAAGACAAATTATGGGTTACCATATATGAAAATGACGATGAAGCCTTTGAAATTTGGAATAAGGAAGTAGGATTTCCAGCAGAGAAAATTGTTAGATTGGGAAAAGGCGATAATTTTTGGGAAATAGGAACAGGACCTTGCGGACCATGCTCTGAAATTTATTATGATAGAGGAGAAAAATATGGATGCACTAGTTCGGATTGTAAGCCAGGATGTGACTGTGATCGATTCTTAGAATTTTGGAATCATGTCTTTACTCAATTTGACAAAGATGAAGATGGAAATTATAACCCTCTTCCTAAGCCAAATATTGATACAGGAATGGGACTTGAAAGAATGGCTTGCATCCTGCAAGATGTAGACAGTATATTTGAAATAGATACAATAAAACATATTTTAAATGGGGTTTTAGATCTTGTCAATGTAGGGTATGGAAAAGATAAGAAAAATGATATTTCCATAAGAATTGTTACAGATCATATAAGAGCGGTAACCTTTCTAATAGGAGACGGGGTACTTCCTTCTAATGAAGGAAGAGGATATGTTCTTAGAAGACTTCTAAGAAGAGCAGCAAGGCATGGAAAACTTTTGGGTATAAAAGGAGCATTTTTATATAGATTAATGGATAAAGTAATAGAAGTAAGTGGAGATGCTTATCCTGAAATTGTAGAGAAGAAAGAATATATTAAAAAGGTGTTAAAAATAGAAGAAGAAAGATTCCAAGAAACAATAGACCAAGGAATGGAAATATTAAAAGTTTATATAAATGAATTAAAGGAGGAAGGGGAAAAAGTTTTATCAGGAGAAAATGCATTTAAACTGTATGATACTTACGGATTCCCAATCGATTTAACAAAAGAGATATTAGAAGAAGAAGGATTTATTGTGGATGAAAAATCCTTTGTAGAAGAAATGGATAAGCAAAGAAATAGAGCAAGAAAAGCAAGACAAAATGAGGATACAGAAGGATGGAAGGAAGATGTATTCTCTAAACTCGATAAAGACATAAAAACAGATTTTGTGGGATACGATAATTTGAAAGAAGTGTCTTTGGTAAAAGCAATTATAAAGGAAGAAAAAATAGTAGAAGAAGGAAACGAAAAGGATGAAGTGATTATCATACTAGAAAAAACACCTTTCTATGGAGAAGGTGGGGGACAAGTAGGAGATAAAGGAGCTCTTTTCAATGAAAATTTTGAAGGAGAAGTGGTATATACAAGAAAAGGAATAAATAATAGAATCCATCATGAAGTAAAAATAAAAAAAGGAAGCGTTAAAATAGGAGATACAGTAAATGCAATGGTTAATAAAGATTTAAGAATGGATGCAGCAAGAAACCACTCCGCAACCCATCTTCTTCATGAAGCTTTAAGACAAGTCTTAGGAGAACATATTCAACAAGCAGGTTCTCTTGTTACGTCAGAAAGATTAAGATTTGACTTTACCCATTTTGAATCTATGTCCAATGAAGAATTATTGAAGATAGAAAAGATCGTAAATAAAAAAGTTTTAGAAGGAATGAACATTGATGCAAAGGAAATGTCTATAGAAGAGGCAAAGAAAAAAGGCGCTACTGCATTATTTGGAGAGAAATATGGAGAGGTAGTAAGAGTGGTTTCTATGGGAGATTTCTCTATTGAACTTTGTGGAGGAACACATCTTAAAAATACATCTCAGATAGGTTTATTTAAAATCATTTCTGAGTCAGGAGTTGCAGCAGGAGTTAGAAGAATTGAAGCAATAACTGGAATGGGCGTATACCATTATATGAATGAAAAAGAAAGAAGTATATTAAGTGTATGCGATGCTTTAAAAACAAGAGAAGATAATATGGTAGATAAAGCAAAATCCCTTGTAGAAGAAGTAAAAGAGCTTAATAAAGAATTGAATGCTATAAAAAGCAAATTAGCCATGGCTTCTGTAGAAGAAGCAATCATGAAAAAAGAAGTAAAAGGAGTAAATTTAATTGTAGGGAAATTTGAAGGAATGGATATGAACGCTTTGAGAAATATGGGAGATAATCTTAAGGATAAATATGGTTCAGGAGTAGTTGTTCTTGCAAATATAGGAGAAGATAAGGTGAATTTCATTGTTACTGCTACAAAAGATGTTGTTCAAAAAGGAGCACATGCAGGAAATATTATAAGAGAAGTAGCAAAAATTGCAGGAGGAAGCGGTGGAGGAAGACCAGATATGGCTCAAGCGGGTGGAAAAGATGTTACAAAAGTAAAAGAAGCCTTACTGCATGCTAAAGAGGTATTGGAAAATCAAATTAATGGATAAAAATATAAGGAGCAGAAAAAACTGCTCCTTTGAATATTTATTATGTTATAATAAAAGGAAAACAGATAAAGAGGTGTTTGATATGGATAACAATATAGATTATACAATGAAATTTGAAGGAGCAGTAGAAGAAAAAGTTACCCCAGAGGAGATTATATTAGAAGTATATGAGGCTTTAGTGGAAAAAGGATATAATCCAATAAATCAATTGATAGGATATTTTTTATCAGGAGACCCTACCTATATAACAAGCCATAAAAATGCGAGAAGTATAATAAAAAAATTCGAAAGAGATGAGCTATTAGAAGAAATACTGAAAAAATATTTAGATGGAAAGTAGGGATATACAATTGAATAAGAAATTTATGACATTATTTTTAGCAGTGTTTTTACTATTCAATATGACAAGTGATATTTCAATTGCGCAGGAAAAAGGAAAAGTGATTTTAATAAACATAAATAGGACGAGCCTTAGTGACTTAGATGCAATTCAAAGCTTAAAAAAAGAAATGGATAAAAGAGGCTACGTGGCATTAATGAACATTAAAGCGTCTAAAGGAACCTCTGATATACGATCTTATGCTTCTATAGGTGCTGGAACAAGGTCTTATTTAAATACAGAAGATATAGATTTTAGAACATTAAGTGATGAAAACAAAGATATTTATTTAAGAAGAAGCGCTATATCGCCTAAACTCATTAATAATCTAAATATGAATAAGCTTCTTAAAGCGAATTTAGAAGGCGAATTCGATGCATTTCCAGGGGCTTTAGGGTATGAATTAAAAAAAAATAATCGAAATATAGCTCTTTTAGGAAATGCGGATACAGATCTGGACACTCATAGGGAAGCTTGTTTAATTGCTATGGATGAAAATGGACAAATTGAAAAAGGGAATATAAGCAGTTTAAATATAAATGATAATTTAATGCCTTTTGGAATAAGAACGGATTATGTAAAACTTCTAGAGGAAACCAAAAAATATTATAAAAATAATGATTTGACTGTTATAGAACTAGGAGATACGTATAGATTAGATTTATATAAGGATAATTTAAATGAAAATGCTTATAAAATAATGAAAGAAAGTATTAATAAAAACATTAGTAATTATTTAAATGAAGTTTTTAAAATGACAAAACAACAAGATAGAATATATATTGTCAGTCCTTATCCTAAAATGGAAGCGTATAAAAATGGATATAGGTTATCTCCTATCGTATTATTTGAAGGAGATGGAAAAGGACTTCTCTATTCGGACACAACAAGAAGAGTAGGGATAATTGGAAATATAGACATTGCTGCAGATATTCTGAATTATTTTGATGTACAACCTACAATGATGGTAGGAAAAACAATGCATAAAAAAGAACACAACAATCCTGTAGATTTCTTATTAAAGGATTATGATAAAATCGTATCTACATCCAATATTAGATTTCCTGTTCTTTATACTTATGCGGTACTAGAAATGATTATATGGATGTTATGCTTAATTGCTATATTTTTTAGAAGCAGTATTCCAAAGAAAAGCTTTGAAATATTGAGCAGTATTTTAACTTTTACCATGTCCATCCCACTTGTGCTACTTATAGCACCTTTATTAAAATTGAAAAGTGAAATTTCTATCATTAGTGCTGTAGTGATTTTTTTAATGATAACGTATTATGCTATTCATAAGTTTGTAAAAGAAGATATATACAAGCTTATTATGTTGAGTTTATTAGTTGCAATAGGTGTTTTAATTGATGGTGCTACTGGACAAAATATGATAAAAAATTCTTTACTAGGATATGATCCTATCATTGGAGCAAGATATTATGGGATTGGAAATGAATATATGGGTGTACTTATTGGTTCTTTGATTTTATCTTTAGCTGGATTGATGGAAAAAGGGAAAATAGGGAAAAAATTTGCTTCTGTTATGATGGTCTTTGCTGTAGTTATATTAGGATTTCCTAAAATGGGAGCAAATGTAGGAGGAACCATTACAGCTGTATTTTGTTTTTTATATTTTGTACTAACATTATACAATATAAAAATAGATATTAAAAAGCTCGCTTTCATATCCATAGCAGTAGTGGGAGTAGTAGCTGTCATGGCTATAATTGATATTTATTTCATTGGGAGTAAATCTCATTTAGCAGGAGCTATAGAAAAGATAGCTTCAGGGGGTCCTATGGTTATCCTAGGAATTATACAAAGAAAAATTGCAATGAACTTAAAGCTTATAGGGATATCCATATGGAGCAAGGTACTAATATTAGGGCTTGTAGTAGTAGGAACATTATTTTATAAACCCTTTGGCATGCTGAAAAAGCTTTGCGATATGTATCCATATTTTGCTAAGGGATGGAGTGCAATTATTGTAGGAACAATAGTGGGATTTTTAGTAAATGATTCAGGAGTAATTTCAGCAGCAACGGGAATCGCTTATGTGATCATTCCGGTATTAGTACTTGTAATAAAAAATATAGATAAGTTAAGTCAACAAGTATAGTCATGCGTTAAATTATTTTCAAGAGTCCTATATTATTTTAATTACTAAAAAAGGTAATTTTAAAATAAGATAGGACTTCTAGTTGTTTATTGGAGTGTGAAATTATGGAGTATAGTGTACTTGGAAAAACCGGATTTAAAGTATCTAAAATGTGCTTTGGGGCTCTAACCATAGGTCCTCTTCAAAGAAATCTTAATCCAAAAGAAGGTGGAAAGATCATACTAGAAGCATTAGATAGGGGGGTCAATTTTATTGATACAGCAGAGCTCTATGGAACGTATTCTCATATAAAAGAGGCTTTTACAGCTTATTCAAGAGAAAAGATAGTCCTTATTACAAAATCCTATTCTTATTCTAAAGCATCGGCAGAGGAAAGTTTAAAAAAAGCATTAAAAGAAATGAATGTAGAGTATGTAGATGGATTTTTACTTCACGAGCAAGAAAGTGAACATACTTTAAGAGGGCATTATGAGGCTTTAGAATATTTTATAAAAATGAAAGAAAAAGGATATATTAGAGCAGTGGGGATATCTACCCATACGATATCTGCAGTTAAAGTAGCATCTAAAATGAAAGAGATAGATATTATTCATCCTATTGTAAACAAAGCAGGAATAGGTATTCATGATGGTAATATAAAAGATATGCTAGAGGCAATAAAGATTGCGAAAGAAAATAATATAGGAATATATGGAATGAAACCTCTAGGTGGAGGAAACCTAATTCATTCTTATGATGAAGCTTTGGATTATGTGTTATCATTAAAAGAACTAGATGCTATAGCCATAGGAATGCAATCTAAAGAAGAAGTAATCGCGAATATACTCAAGTTTGAAGGAAAAGAAGTTCCATTTGAATTGAAGAAAAAATTAAATAAGAAGAAAAGAATGCTTCAAATAGCAGATTGGTGCATTGGATGTAGTGCGTGCATTTTAAAATGCAACCATAAAGCCCTTACATTACAAAATCAAAAAGCAGTAGTAGATGAAAATAAATGCGTATTATGTGGATACTGTTCAAAGTATTGTAAGGATTTTTGTATAAAGATCATTTAGGAGGAATATATGAAAAGAATAATGGGATTAGATGTGGGAGATAAAACAATAGGCGTTGCTGTTAGTGATTTAATGGGGCTTACTGCACAAGGAATAAAAACCATACGAAGAGAAGGTATAAAAAAAGACTTGCAAGAAATTGAAAATATTATAAAAGAAAAAGATGTAGAAAAAATAGTATTAGGTCTTCCTAAAAATATGAATGGAAGTTTAGGCCCTCAAGGAGAAAAGGTAATAAAATTTTCGGAAAAATTAAAAGAAAAAATAGCTATAGGAATAGATTTTTGGGATGAAAGACTTACAACAGTGGCTGCAGAAAGATCTCTAATTGAGGGGGATGTGAGCAGAAAAAAAAGAAAAAAAGTAATAGATATGCTAGCGGCTGTACTTATACTGCAAGGCTATTTAGATCTGAATAGAAATAAATAATATTTTTATGTTAAATTTGTTATCTTTAGTATATAATAATAATAAATATTAAATTAATGAGGTGAACACATGGAAGAAAATATCATAACATTAGTAGATGAAGAAGGAAAAGAAACGGAATTTGAAGTAATTATGACTTTAGAAGCACAAGAAAAAGAGTATGCTATATTAATGCCTTTAGAAGGAAATGAAGAAGAAGAAGCATATATATTCAGAATGGAAGAACAAGAAGATGGAGAGTATACAATTATTCCTATAGAAGATGATGAAGAATATGAGACGGTTGTAGCTGTTTATGAAACTTTAATGCAAGAAGAAGGATTAGATGAGGAAGAGTAAAGATATAAAGCTACCTATTTTAGGTAGCTTTTTTTATGCATTATAGCATTTATTTATTAATTAGCATTGACATTAATTATCATCTCCAATATAATTTAAATATAAGATGATAACGATTTTAAATTACACATAGGAGGTATTATTATGACTCTAGATATGATCAATAAAGGAGAGAAGATAGAAGTAGTATCTATACCGGATGAAAAAATAAGAGTACAAGCAATAAGATTAGGATTGTATGAAGGAGCAAAGTTAGTTTGTTCAGAAAAAGTTCCAGCAGGACCTGTTGTACTTCAAAATAGATTTCAAGAAATAGCTATAGGAAGAAAGCTTGCAGGAACGATAAAAATAAAGGCAATATAGGAGGAATAAAGATGTCCACATGTCATACTTGTAATCCAAATGTAAAAATAGAAGACGGAGATATAAAATTAGTTTTAGCAGGAAATCCAAATGTGGGTAAATCTGTATTCTTTAATTATTTAACAGGCATATATGTAGATGTATCTAATTTTCCAGGAACAACGGTAGATATAAGCTCAGGTAGATATGAAGATTATGTGGTGATGGATACCCCAGGAGTTTACGGAATTTCATCTTTTAATGATGAAGAAAGAGTTGCCAGGGATGTAATACTGTATGCAGATATCGTGTTAAATGTAGTAGATGCACTTCATTTAGAAAGAGATTTATTTTTAACTCAACAAATTATTGATACAGGTAAACCAGTAATTGTAGCTTTAAATATGATGGATGATGTAAAACGAAATGGGATAGAAATCGATATAGAAATGCTTTCAAAGGAACTGGGGGTAAAAGTTATACCTACCACAGCAGTAAAAGGAGAAGGCTTAGAGGAAGTAAAAAATAGTATACCGCAAGCTAGAGTAGGAAATAGGTTAGATATAGTAGAAAAAAATATAGAAAAAGTTAAAACTTACGGAGAGATGGATTCAGAAAGACTTTTAATTTTAGAAGAAGATGAAAATATAATAGGAAGACATACGGTGAAAAATTCCCCAAGATTAAGAGAAGAAATATATAAAGAAAGAAGAGAAAAAATAGATTATATTGTAGATAAGATAATAAAAGAAACAACAAAAGGAGCTTCCTTCAAAACAAAATTAGGAAGATGGATGATTCAACCTCTTACAGGTATTCCTATATTATTATTCACATTATATTTAATTTATCAAGCTATAGGTGTATTTGTGGCCCAAACTGTAGTTGGAATAACAGAAGGTGTCATAATGGGAGGATACTATAATGATTTCATCATGAATTCAGTAGGCAAAGTTATATCACCAGAGACCTTTGTAGGGCATTTAATAATAGGCGAATTTGGTGTTTTAACTATGGCACCTATTTATTTATTAGGATTATTACTTCCCTTAGTTGCTGGATTTTATTTTTGTTTAGGAATTTTAGAGGATACAGGATACTTGCCAAGAATTGCTACCTTAGTAGATAGAAGTTTGACCTTTATTGGATTAAATGGTAGAGCAATTATACCTATGATATTAGGCTTTGGATGTGTCACCATGGCCACTATAACCACTAGACTTTTAGGTTCAAAAAGAGAAAGATTTATTGCGACAATGTTATTGGGATTAGCCATACCATGTTCAGCGCAGCTAGGGGTGATAGCAGGTCTTATAGCAGGCATTGGTCCTAAATATACATTAATTTATGTGATTACTATATTTTTAGTATTTGCCATTGTTGGAACACTACTGAATAAATTAATGCCAGGAGAGTCAACTGATTTATTAATTGATTTACCTCCTTTAAGAATACCTAAATTCTCAAATATAATGAAAAAAACCTATATAAAATCAAAAATGTTTATGCTTGAGGCAGGCCCTTTATTTGTACTTGGAGCAGTTATTGTAACTGTACTTCAGGATAGTGGATCGCTAGATGCAATAATCACTTTCTTTGCTCCCGTTACAAAAGGATTTTTAAAGCTTGATCCTAGGGTTGCTCAGACCTTTATCATGGGAATTATAAGGAGAGATTTTGGAGCAGCAGGACTAAGTACTTTAGCGCAGCAAGGTGTTTTAAATGCGCCTCAGCTGTTAATATCTTTGGTTGTAATTACTTTATTTGTTCCATGCATTGCTGCGATCATGGTTATATTCAAAGAAAGAAGCTGGCAAGAATCTGCTGCAATATGGATAGGTAGTTTCATTATATCTTTCTTAGTGGGAGGCGTTTTAGCAGCTATAATACTTTAGAAAAGAAGGTGCTTTTATGGAAAAAAAGTGTCCTACTTGCGGTTATATCATAAACAATGAAAAAGAGATGAGATGCCCAAGATGCTTTACGAGTTTAATTGAATTTTTTAGATGCAGTGGAAGCTGCAAAAAATGTAATCTAAAAGATAATTGTAAAAAATAGATAAGGATTTCCTTATCTATTTTTTTAGGAAAAATCAGGGTTGACATGAATTAATATTTTCAATACAATATTAATTGAAAAGGATTATTATTTGAAAAATGTAGGTGATAAAATGGATAATTATATAGAAATGATAAAAAGTAAATTAAAAGAAGAGGGATGTAAACTAACGCCACAAAGAAGATCTATTGTAGATACTATGCTTAAGAATAAAGGAGAACATTTAAGCAGTGAAGAGATTTATGATTTAGTAAAAGGAGATTGTCCAGAAATTGGTCTTGCTACTGTTTATAGAACCCTTCAGTTATTGGATGAAATAGGTGCAGTATCAAAGCTGAATTTAGATGATGGATGCTGTAGATATGAGTTAAACGTAAATGATGAATCACATAATCATCATCATTTAATATGTAAAAAATGTGGAAAAGTAATGGAAGTAGAAGAAGACTTATTAGAGATTCTTGAAGAAAAGATAGAACAAAATTATGGGTTTAAGATTTTCGATCATGATGTAAAATTTTTTGGTATGTGTGATGATTGCAAGTAACCCCATGGCTTTTGCCATGGGGTTTTTAAAAATAACCTTTAAATTTTAAAGTGTAGAGTACAAGAATAAGAAAAAAGATAACGTATAGAAATTCGAAGATATTACCAGAGATACTTCCTACTTTTATAAATCCGAGAGAGATTTTTTTATCCCATATTGGATAAAATAAAGGTATGCCCATTTTCGTGAACAAATCACCTAAAAATAGATGGGAACTATACCCAATACATCCATAAAGTGCAGAATAGTGAAAACCAATTATTTTTTCTATATCTTTTAGCAAATAATAGATAACGCCTATTCCCAAAATACTATGGGTAAATCCTCTGTGCTTTAGCCATGGTGCGATTCCTAAAAAAATACATAATGAAATAAAAGGAAAAGGTATCTTTATATAGTATAAGGATAAAGAAAGTATAAAAAAGATTAGGGAGAATAATGATTTTCTTAAGAGGGCATGCTTTAATTTTTTTTCCATTACTATAATGAGAATAAAACTAATAATAAAATTGAACATTAAATTGTTATTTATATATATTAGAATAAAAAAAGTAATCATGTTGATTAGATATAAAAGATATCGATAAAATTTCTTAGAAAAAGAACTTGTTATCAAGGTATTGGAAATAATAGAATTTGATTCATCTATATCTGGTAGCAAGGAACATACTGAAGCGAAAACAAAGGCAGTTGGTGTCAATGGTTTTTGGATTAAAATAGAGACTTCAATTGCAGATAGTATTCCAATTGTTAAGTGGGTTGGACCTTTCATACGTACCTCCTCATTAAAAATATAATTTGAGCATATCAAAAGAATATATGTTTGTCAAAACTTATAAATTTTAAATAACTTTTCAAATAATGCTATTAATACAGGATAGTTGTATGATACAATAAAGGATATTGTGGTAATAGTTGGCCGGTTCAAGCTATTGCCTAAATAACATATGAACGGGATTGAATATAAAATATAGAATAAAGAAAGAAGGAGATGATTTTATTGGCAAGAAAGCCTTTTAAACTAAAAATAATACCTCTGGGAGGACTCAATGAAATTGGGAAAAATATGACTGCCATAGAGTATAAAGATGAAATTATTATAATTGATTGTGGTCTTAGTTTTCCTGAAGATGAGATGCTTGGAATTGATATCGTTATACCGGATATAACCTATTTATTAAAAAATAGAGACAAGATAAAAGGAATATTTTTAACCCATGGTCACGAAGACCACATAGGAGCACTACCTTACGTGCTAAAAAAATTAAATGTTCCTGTTTATGGAACAAAGCTTACTATTGGATTAGTTGAAGTGAAATTGAAAGAGCATAAAATGAATAATATAAAGTTGAATAGAGTAAAACCTAGAGATACAATAAAGCTAGACATTATGGAAGTTGAATTTATTAAAGCGACCCATAGTATTCCAGATGCTTGCTCTATCGCTATTCATACAGAAATGGGTATTATCTTTCATACAGGAGATTTTAAAGTAGATTATACACCTATAGATGGAGATGTAATGGATTTTCATAGGATAGCAGAACTTGGGAAAAAAGGGGTTCTGGTAATGTTAGCGGATAGCACAAATGTGGAAAGAGCAGGCTCTACCATGTCAGAAAAAACAGTAGGCTCATCTCTAGATGATATATTTAGAAATGCGAAAAAAAGAATTATTGTAGCAACCTTTGCATCGAATATTCATAGGGTACAGCAAATTATAAATTCTGCATATAAGTATAATAAAAAAGTTGCGGTATCTGGAAGATCTATGGTTAATGTGGTGAATGTTGCTAAGGATTTGGGATATTTAACCTTGCCAGAAGATATATTGATTGATTTAAATGAAATAAATGATTATAATGATGATGAATTAGTAATTATAACAACAGGTTCTCAAGGAGAGCCTATGTCTGCTCTTTCTAGAATGGCATCTTCTGAACATAAAAAAATGGAAATAGAGCCGGGTGATTTAGTGGTTATTTCCGCTACACCTATACCAGGAAATGAAAAAACAGTATCAAGAGTGATTAATCAGTTGTTTGAAAAAGGCGCAGAAGTAATCTATGATGATTTAGCAGATATTCATGTATCTGGTCATGCCTGTCAGGAAGAATTAAAATTAATGCATAGATTGGTAAAGCCAAAATATTTTATACCAGTTCATGGAGAATATAGGCATTTGAAGCAACATGGAGAATTAGCCACTTTGTTAGGCATGCCTAAAGAAAATATATTTACTTTAAATAATGGATCTATCGTTGAATTTGATAGAGATAGTGCTAGAATAGGAGGATATGTTCCTTCTGGAAATATACTGGTAGATGGATTGGGTGTTGGAGATGTAGGTAATATTGTATTAAGGGATAGAAAACACCTTTCCGAAGATGGATTAATGGTGGTGGTAGTTACTATAGCCAAAGAAGACGGAAAAGTAATTGCAGGGCCAGATATTATATCAAGAGGATTTGTATATGTTAGAGAGTCCGAGGATCTTATAGACCAAGCAAAATCTGTAGTAAAAGAAGCGTTGATAGAATGTGAAAGTAAGCAAATTAGAGAGTGGGCTTATTTAAAAAATAGTATAAAAGATGAATTGAAAAATTATTTATATGAAAAGACAAAGAGAAACCCTATGATTTTACCTATCATTATGGAAGTATAATAAAATATAATATTTTTTATTGAGTATAAAAACCATAGATTTTTCGCACATATAACTGTGAAGAATCTATGGTTTAAAAATCGTAAAGAGAAAATTTATGCAAGATAAAGCAAGGAGGAAGAAATGAATACCCGCTATTTAGTAAAATCAGCAATTATTGCAGCCTTATATGTGGTTATAACCATGGTATTTGCACCACTTAGTTTTGGACCTGTTCAAATTAGATTCTCAGAAGCCTTAGTATTGCTTCCTATGATAGAAAGTGCAGCAATACCAGGCTTATTTATAGGGTGTATGCTTGCTAATCTATCTAGTCCTTTTGGACTTGTAGATATTGTAGGAGGATCTATCATAACGTTAGTAGCAGCCTATTTAACCAGTAAAATGCCAAATAAAGTTTTAGGAATTGTGCCTCCAGTTATTTTGAATGCTTTTTTAGTTTCGGCGTATTTGGTGATTTTAGCACCAAAAGCTATAGGAGAAACTTTTCTATATTGGCCAACCGTGGGCTCTATTGCTATAGGAGAATTTTTATCTGTTGGAATTTTAGGAATCTTAGTGCTTCAAATATATACTAAAATTCAAAATATAAATGGAAATAAAGGAATATAATATAAAAAATAGAATCGTTTTCTGGAAAGATCCCTGCTATTTTTACAAGAATATAGGGATTTTTTTCATTTATATTCTTCTTATTTTTTACCAATTATCGATTTGTATAATAAAGATTGGAAAGTGTAACAATATATTTAAAAAAGATATGAGGTGAAGAATATGAAAAAGAAATTATGTTTCTTTTTAATCATGCTATTAACTTTTTTACAAACTTTTATAGCATTAGCAAAGGAAGATATAAATGTAAGTGCAAAATCAGCAATATTGATGGATGCAAAAAGTGGAGAAATTTTATATGAAAAAAACAGTCATGAAAAGCTTCCACCTGCAAGTGTAACAAAAATAATGACCATGCTATTAATTATGGAAGCTATTGACGATGGAAGGATAAAACTAGAAGATAAAGTGACCGTAAGTGAAAAGGCGTCTAGTATGGGGGGGAGTCAATTATTTTTGGAACCAGGGGAAGTAAAGACCGTCAATGAATTACTTAAAGGGATTGCTGTAGCATCAGCCAATGATGGCTGTGTGGCCATGGCAGAACATATTTATGGAAGTGAAGAAGCATTTGTCAAAAAAATGAATGAAAGAGCAAAAGAACTAGGAATGAAAGATACGAATTTTGTAAATACAAATGGTCTTCCAGTAGAAAATCACTATACAAGTGCATATGATATATCCATCATGTCAAAAGAACTATTGAAACATGAAAAAATATCTAAATACCTTACCATATGGATGGATGAAATTACAGTAGGAAAGAAAAATAAAAAAATAGGACTTGTAAATACAAACAAGTTAATCAGATTTTATAAAGGCGCAAATGGAATCAAAACAGGTTTTACAAGCGAAGCAAAATTTTGTTTATCTGCATCTGCAATAAGAGATGATTTAAATCTTATTTCTGTAGTGTTAGGAGCTCCTACTTCTAAAGACAGATTTAGCGATGCTTCTTCTTTATTAAATTATGGATTTGCAAATTATGAAATCTTTAAAATATATAATCAAGGAGATGTAGTAAAAAAAATAGCATTAGAGAAAGCAGATGCTGAAAGTATTAAATTAATATGTAAAGAACCTTTACATCTTTTGAATAAAAAAGGAAATAAAAGGAAGTATACAAAGAAAATAAACATATATGAGAATATCCAGTTTCCTATAAAAAAAGGAGAAAAATTAGGAGAAGTGCAAATATATCAAGGAAACAAAATTATTTTAAAATCGGACTTAATATCAGATAAAGAAGTGAAAAAAGCAAGTTATTTGAAACTGTTAAATAAAGTTTTTGATAATTTATTATAAAAGAAAAGCACAGGAAAATAAGCCTGTGCTTTTTCTTTCAAGATAAAAGACACAGATTCAAATCTGTGTCTTTTAGTATTTATTTATCTAGGGGTGATTCTTCTGATAATTTCTTGTATCTCATTACCAAAGCCAGATAGAGGTTTGCCATTATTGATATCATTTCCTACTTTTCTTATTCTTTGATATAAATCAGTATCTGCAGTAACGACTACATTGTTAATATTCTTATCTGTATTTCTTACTGTAGATTCTACTTTTCTTTTTAATTCATCTGTGATATTTCCTTGTGTGTTTTTTCCAATATCTACTCCCACTAAAGCAGTATTTCCTGTAATAACAACCGTTGAATCATTTATTCCAGATAAAGCAGTTACTTTATTATATATTTTCTGTGTTCTGTTTGCTAGAGTGGTTCCAAGGTTTTGCTTATATTCATCTGTATATCTGTTGGTGGTATAGGGTCCTTGATAATTCTGTCCTCGATAACCTTGTGGTCGAACACCATATTTATCAGCATATCTGTCTGTATCTACAAATGGAACATCAGGATTCATATTTCCTTTTGGCGTATATCCTACATTTTCTTGTTTAACTGGTCTGGCATATCTTGAAGCTTCTTTCTGCTGACACCCTATTATCATTAAAGATAAAGATAAAAGTAAAACTAGAATAAAAATTAATGACTTTGAAATTTTTTTCATTCATGTCACCTCCTACTATATATTTTTTCATTTTATATGATTTTTAATGTATAGGAAATTATGGTCGTAGGAGAGATATATAGAAATATTATTGAATGTAAAAAAAATAATGATACAATAATAGTGAATATACTATTTTATCTATGATTTTTTGAAAAATAAATTTTGAATAGGGATGAGAAATAATTTATGAAAAGAGGGCGTTAAATTTGGATAAAAAAAAATATAAGATAATAATAGGATTAATGGTCATAGTGATAATAGGTATTATGATATATGAACATACTGAACTGGGAAAAATTATAACTTTTGATAATTTTATGAAAAACAAAGAAAAACTACATTACTATGTACAGAAAAACTATATAGGAACGGTCATAATTTATATTTTAGCGTATGCTATTATTTCTTTTGGAATTCCTGGAGCTGCTATATTAGCCCTTGTAGGTGGATTTATATTTGGTACAACTAAGGGGACCATATATATCAATATAGGAGCGACCATAGGTGCAACAGCATCCTTTTTATTATCTCGATATATTATAGGGAGCTGGATTCAAAGTCAATATAAAGATAAAATTATAAGGATAAATAAACAGATAAAAGAGAATGGAGCAAATTATTTCTTGACGGCAAGATTTATACCTATAGTTCCATTTTTTCTGATTAATCTTCTAGGGGGACTGACTACTATACCATTAAGAACGTTTATATGGACTACATCCCTAGGGATTATTCCCGTAGATATTGTATATGCATATGCAGGCTCTAATATAGAAAATATTCATTCTTTAAATGATGTTTTATCCACAAAGGTTATTCTAACCCTTTCTCTATTAGCTATAGTTCCTATGCTTTCAAGTTCATTAAAAAAAGCAATGGAATAAATTTATGTGTCGCTAACGCTAAATATACTTCCACCAGCTTGTAGAGAAATTACGCGACTTAATGTTGTAGAAGGATTGATATAAATAGTAAGTTCAATGGCTGCAGCTTCTCTTCTTGTTCCAGGAGAGTAAGTAGTGTCAAAGGGAATTTTTGCTTTTATCAATAAATTTGTTATAAGATTTAATTCAGCAATTTTAAGAGAATCAGAAGAAAAAAGAAGACAAAACAGCTGTGTACCTAATATTTTTTCAAGATCTCTATTGAAAAGTGACATCATAAACCTCCTTTCTAAAAAAAGTCTCATAGAATATAGTATGCATAGGAAGCAATAAAAGAAATGTAAAAAAGAAAAAAGAACCATTAGGTAGTCCTTTTCATTAAAATTTTTGATTTTTATTTTGATATACTAAAAAAATGTAATTTGTTGTATAATATGAAAATGAAGAGAAATGTTTACCATTTAACAAAGAGGGGAAATAAAAAATGTACAAAAATCAGGGGAGGTATTAAATTGGAAGGTTCAATTAATTTTGATGGATTAATTAGGGAAGTAGGGAAATGTTGTTTAACAGAAGATGAATGTACAAAGTGTGATAATGAAGAATGTCTAATTGGGTATAGCAAGAAAGTTTTAGTTTCTTCTTTAAAAAAACAAGATGCTTTCATAGATAATGGATGTGAAAAAATTCCCTATCATGATACCAAAATTTATGATGACCATGTGGTGACGGACACCATGGGGTTTTTACTCAATCAATGTAAAAACTGCAATCTTTATCATGATGAAGATTGTATTATAAATATCATTAGAAATTCATTAGAAGTGATTTTAATGGGAGAAGCACAAGAATATAAAGGAAGCACTTTCGTATATTTTAATGATATAAAAAATATTAATAAGGAAGTAGCACAAAAAATTTATACAGCTTTTAATGAAAGAAAATCTAGGGGGTAAGGATATGCAAAAAAGAGAATTAACTGTAGAAAATGTGATAGGAGAAACAAAAGGAACTCCTTTAGAAAGAGTGGTAAAACAAAATTTTACAGGAGAGACAAAGGAAGTTGGAATTTATTTAGCCATGGCAAAGCTAGCACAAAGACAAGGATATCCTGAGATCGCACATATATTAAAAGAGATGGCCTTTGAAGAAGCAGAGCATGCAGCGAGATTTGCAGAATTAAATGGAATGATCGAAGAGGATATTTTTGGTAATATAAAGCAAATGTTAGAAGGGGAAACCTTTGCTAATCGTGAAAAGAAAGAAGCGGCACGTAAGGCAGAGGAATTAGGGCTTGAAGGTGCAAGAGATTATTTTAATGAATCATCAAAAGATGAGGGGCGTCACGCCAGAATGCTTGAAGGCATATTAAGTAGATATAATAAGTAAACTAGGAGATATAGAAAAGTTCCGTCACTGTATGGAACTTTTTTTTACGAATATCTTTAAAGTTATATGTTATAATAGGTTTAATGAATCAAATACAAAATAGGAGAGATGAAAATTATGGTTAATTTTTTAGCACAACTTCCAGCAATATTATTCGCTATCTCTGTACATGAATTCGGTCATGGTTTCGTAGCCCATCTTTTAGGGGATGATACTGCAAAAAAGTCAGGTAGACTTACCCTAGATCCTTTGAAACACATTGATTTAGTAGGATTCTTAGTGATGATGGTTGCACACTTTGGATGGGCAAAACCTGTTCCTATCAATCCGGATAAATTCAAAAACAAAAGAATAGGAATGTTTCTAGTATCTATTGCAGGACCAATGTGCAATATACTCCTTGCCATAGTTTCTATATATTTATTTGATTTTCAGCGTAAATTTATCCATATGTATGCTTTAGAGACGATGATAAGACATTTATATGGATTTAATATTATGTTTGCTGTATTTAATCTTTTGCCAATACCCCCACTGGATGGATCAAAAATAGTACTTTCTATTTTACCAGAGACGTTAAACCATTATTATTGGAAATATGAAAATGTAGGTTCCATTATATTACTGCTTTTAATTATGACAGATAAAGTAAGCTTGGTCCTTGAACCAATGTATAACAGTATAAATAGCTTCATGACTATTTTCATGTAGGGAGATAAAAAATGGGATACAATATATCGTTAAAAGCTTATGAAGGACCAATGGACCTTTTATATGATTTAATTGCAAAACATAAAATAGACATTTATGATATATCTATTTCTGAAATAACGGATCAGTATTTACAATATTTAAAAGACGTAGAAAAGATGGATTTGGAGGTAACAGGTGATTTTATTGTGATGGCCTGCAAGTTATTAGAAATAAAATCAAAGTATTTATTATTTAAAAAAAATGAAGAAGAAGGAGATCCGAGAAAGGAATTAATGGAAAGATTACTCATTTATAAAGAGTTCAAGAATGCTGCATCCTTTCTAAAAAATAGAATAAGTGAAGGAGAAGGAATTTTTTATAGAAAAAGAGAAGAAGTATTTTTGGAAGAAAAATTAGATTTATCCAATTTGAGTCTAGATATGCTTCTTAATTTTTTGCCTATTCTTTTAAAAGAAAAAGAAGAAAACAAAGAGACTTTTGATGGTATTTATAAAAAAGAGAGCATATCTGTTGAAGATCAGATGAATTATGTAAGATATAAAATAAATAAGGAGGGAACTCTGTTATTTAAGGAATTAATTAAGGGAGGAAAGAAAGAGGAGATAATCGTTACTTTTTTATCTGTATTAGAATTGATTAAAGCAAAAGAAATAACAGTGAATCAGGAAGGATTCTTTTCGGATATAATCGTAAAGAAGGGATAAGAATAAGATGGAAAAAGAACAAATAAAGAACATAATAGAAGCTATATTATTTACATTTTCAGATCCTATGGATATTAAGGAATTAAGAGAAATCATAAATTCAGATATGGATCTTAGAGAATTAAAAAATATCATAGAAGAAATTAAAATGCAATATAAAAATGAAAAAAGAGGAATTCAAATTTTAAGATTTGAAAATAAATACCAAATGGCTACGAATAGGGAGTATGCAGAATATGTAAAAAAACTATTTGAACCAAAAAAGAAAAAAAGCTTAACCCAAGCAGCGCTTGAAACTTTAACCATTATTGCATATAAACAACCTATTACAAAGGTAGAAGTAGAAGAGATTAGAGGCGTAAAATGCGATAAAGCCATGGCAACATTAATGGAATATGATTTAATTTGTGAAGCAGGAAGATTAGATAGAATAGGAAAGCCTATTATATATAAAACAACGGAAGAATTCTTAAAGGTTTTTGGTTTAGAAGGATTAAAGGATCTTCCTGATATGAATACTTTGCAAGAAGAAGAAAAAGAGGCTTAGGCCTCTTTTATAATTTCTTATATGGATTTTAAGCAACGGAGTTCGTTAGAACTCGTTGGCGAAATGAGCAGCATGCGAATTTTATAAACAAAGCATTAACTCTCTTATTACTTTACAAGCAACAGCAGTAGATACTCCTGTTGGATCATAATCTGGAGCAAGCTCTACAACATCTGCTCCAACGATATTTAAATTAGACATTAATTTAATCGCATCCATCATTTCTTTGAAAGTAATTCCACCAGGTTCAGGAGTTCCTGTTCCAGGAAATATAGAAGGGTCTAAAATATCTAAATCTATTGTTACATAAACTGATTTATCTTTTATTTTTTCTACTACTTCCTTTAAAGTGCCGGTATCAAATTTATTTAAATGAGTATGACCCTGAGCAGCCCATTTAAATTCTTCCTTTAACCCAGAACGGATACCAAATTGATAAATTCTGTTATCTCCCAGTATATCCCAAGCTCTTTTTATCACCGTTGCATGAGATAAAGGCTCGCCCATATAATCTTCTCTTAAGTCTGTATGAGCATCAAAGTGAAGAATTACTAAATCATCATATTTTTCAGCAAGAGCCTTTATAGGAGATAAAGACACTAAATGCTCTCCACCGATCATAAAAGGTTTTTTATTATTATTTAATATATATTTAGAATAATCGTATATTAGATCTAAAGCTTTTTCCTTGTTTCCAAAAGGAAGTTCTAAATCTCCGCTATCACATATCCTTTTATCATCTAAATCTCTATCTAAATAAGGACTGTAAGTTTCAAGCCCATAAGATTCTACTCTTATTCTATATCCTGCAAATCTAGAGCCGGGTCTGAAAGAGGAAGTTCCATCAAATGGAGCTCCGAATATCACCATATCAGAAGTATCAAATTCATGTTCACATCCAATAAAGCTATAAGAATTAAATAGTTCCATTTTCAAAAAACTCCTTTACAAAATTAGGTAAAGCAAAAGCGCCAACATGTAAAGCTGTATTATAATATTTTGTTTCTAATCCTAAGGCATTCCAATCATCAGCTTTTAAATCTTTAATTGGGTCATATTTTTTAGAAGCAAATCCAAATAACCAGTATCCAGATGGATAAGTTGGAATAGTTGCTTGGTAGACCTTAACCGTTGGAAATATTTTTCTTAACTTAGAATTTGCTTTCAGTGCTGCTTCTTGGAACTCTTTATAGAAAACAGATTCATTTTGATTTACAACAATTCCATCTTCTGTTAAGATTCTATTGCAGTTATTATAAAAATCTGTAGAAAATAATCCTTCGCCAGGGCCAATTGGGTCTGTTGAGTCAATAATGATTAAATCATATTTACTGTCTTCACTGTTTTCAACAAATTTGACACCGTCTTCATATAAAAGTGTAACTCTTGGATTATCTAGCTCACAAGAAACAGCAGGAAAATATTCTCTAGCAGCATCACAAACTAATTTATCAATTTCAACCATATCTACATGTTCTATGGATTGATATCTCATCAACTCTCTAACAGTACCACCATCTCCACCGCCTATAACAAGTACATTCTTTATATTTGGATTTACAGCCATGGGTACGTGTACAATCATGTCATGATAAACAAATTCATCTTTATCAGTAACCATGACAAGTCCATCTAAAGTCATTAAAGTTCCATATTCATATGTATCTAAAATATCTAGTTTTTGAAATTCACTTTGTCCACTAAATAGATGTTTTTTTACTTTTAGTGAAAAATTTACATGATCTGTGTGTTGTTCTGTATACCATAATTCCATTTTGCATACCTCCAATATAAAGTTATTTAATGATATTTTTCCATAGAAAACCTGTACCACACGGGTACAGGTTTAATGTGTGTAAATAAAAGTAAATTTATTCATTAACAGTTTTGAAGCTGGTTGGGTTTACTGAATCTTTTGAATAAAGCTTTATCTTATCCACAAGTCCTCTAGGAACTTCTGTAGTTTCTGTTATCTCAGACTTAAGTTGATCTTTCATATATTGAAAAGCCGTCCAAGGATTTACCTCATCGCCACAAGTGAAAAAATCAACAGCAGCATAACCATATTCAGGCCAAGTGTGTATTGTTAAGTGAGATTCTTGAATGACAACAACACCGCTTACTCCCCATGGGTTGAATAAATGGAATACACTTTTTACTACTGTTGCTTTAGACGCCTCAGCCGCATCCACCATAAATTTTTCAATTAACTTGTGATCGTTCAATAATTCCTTATCGCAGTTGTAAAATTCAGCTAAAATATGTCTTCCTAATTGTTCAATTTTCAATTTATCATTTCTCCTTTCATTTAAAAAGATGGTGGAGTAGAAATCCACAATATAGTAGCTACTTTATTTGAATGGTTTACTATATAATGTTCTTTGTTTGGCGTAAAATAAAAGCTCTCTCCTTTTTTTACTTTGAACTTTTTATTGCCAATGCATAGAGCAATAGAACCTTTTATAACATAACCAAACTCTTCTCCTGGATGGGGTCTATCTACAATGGTTTCTCCATTAGGCTCAAGATCTATTAAGATAGGTTCCATTGTATTCTTTTGAGAATTTGGAATAAGCCAATGTATTGTATGCTTTAAATCCTCATTTACAGATTCATAGATGTCATCTTTTTTGTATACAATTGTTTCTTCTACATCTTCATTAAAAAAGGCCTTTAAGTCTGTTCCTAAAGCTTCTAATATATCCATTAGTGTAGCGATAGAAGGAGATGTTATATCTCGTTCTATTTTAGATATAAAGCCTTTTGTTAGATCGCATCTTTGTGCTAATTCTTCTTGCGTTAATTGATTAAGAATTCTTAATCGATTAATCTTTTCTCCAATCTTCAAAATAATCACTCCTAAAAAACGGACGAAAAATTTATAAATAGTAAACTTAAAGTTTATTATAAATGTTATTTCCTAAAAGTAAACTTTTTGTTTACATATATTAAATATAAACTAAAAAAAAAAAAAGTCAATACTTTTTTAAAAGAAAGTATTGATATTTTTTTTTTGGCAAAACTAAGTTTATGAAAACATACATAATCATAGCGTTGTCCATATTAATTTTACTACTGATAGTGGTTTATTCTAAAGTAAAAATAAGCATAAAAATAATGAAAGATGGAAAAAATGATAAAGTAGTATTCAAAGTAATTGGTTTATTTGGAGCCATACGATATAAAAAGGAATATCCTATTTTACAAATATCTACGAATAAGGAGGGATTTACGCTTAAAGTAGCGGAAGAGGTTACCAGCGAGCATGAAGTAAAAGAAAAAGAGCAAACAAGGTTAAATTATAAAGAAGTTCTTGAACTAATCTATGAATATAAAAAAGCATTTGGATATATGATACAAAAAACAAAAATAAAAAAGATCATGAGCAATTTATATTTTTCAAATGAAAATGTGTTTATTAGTATAGGATTATATAGTTTTGTAAATGCAATATATAAATTGTTATACGATTCCTTAGAAACCGATAATATGTCTTTAAAAATTGTTCCAGGATTCAATGAAAATAGTCTTAAATTGAACTTTAATACTTTATTTTATTTAAGATTAAATGACTTTATATATTTATACAAACACTATAAACTTTTTAAACCAAGGAAAGGTGGCGTATAGAATGAATGAACAACATCCAATAGAAAATTTAATGAAAACCACAATGGAAAATATGAAAGAGATGATTGATGTAAATACTATAGTAGGAGATCCTGTTGAGACAGCCAATGGGTCTGTTCTTATACCTATTTCTAAGGTATCTTTTGGATTTGCATCTGGAGGAGGGGAATACAGTAAAGGAAGAAAGGAAAAAGGAGAAGAAGCACAAGATATGTATCCTTTTGCAGGAGGAAGTGGTGCTGGAATCACTGTACAACCTGTAGCTTTTATGGTTGTAGGAAAAGAGGAAACAAAACTTGTATCTGTAGATCAAAATGTGAATATGTTAGATCACATTTTAAATATGACGCCTAAGTTAATGGAAAATGTCCAAAATATGTTTAAAAATAAAAGCAATAAAGAGGAGCATAACGCTAACAAGAGTGACAATGAAAATAACAAACATTAATGAAAGAAGCCGAAGATAAAAAAACTTATCTTCGGCTTCTTTCATTGTAACAAAAAGAAGAATAATTCAATAAATTATAGTAATGAGGTTATTTTTTTATAAGGAAGGGATAATTATGAAAAACACCATATGTGTAGATGCGGGAAGTGTATATTGTCCTTGTCATTTGGCTGAAACGAAAGATTGTATACTTTGCTCTCATTTAAAAGGAAAGAAGCTTTGTGATTGTAATTGGCAGGGAGTATGCATATACAATAATTTTATGAAAAATAAAGAGCATATGAACGAACAAAGAGAAGATATATTATGTGAAATAAAAAAACATGTAGAATTAGAAAAGGATGTACATTTACTAGAAATAAAAATACCACCGGAATTAGGAATAGAGCTAATACATCCAGGTTCTTATGTTCTTTTAAGAGGAGAAACTAGGAATGAAGATAAATTTAACATGCCTATTTCCGTTATGAATGTAAATTTGAAAGAAAATTTATTAACCATTATTGTGGAATCTATAGGTCCAAAAACAAAATATTTATTGCAAAACAAGAAGGTGTTTGTAAAAGGTCCATATCGCAATGGTATTTTTGGATTAAAGGAATTGAAAATGATAAAAGAAAAAAAAGTAATCTTAATTGCCAGAGGGCCATCACAGGTTACTTTGATCAATGTAGTAAATCAACTGTCAAAAAATAAAAATAAAACTAAAATATTTATTGATAATATGGGAATAAAAATATCACTTATAGAAGAATTATTAAAAAATAAAGAAGATGTAGATATACATTATATTGATTTAGAAAAACAAAAGGATCTGCTAAAGGAAGAATTAAAATTGATAAATCTAGTCTATAGTGCTGGATCTAATTTTTTTAATAAAAAAATCCTAGACTTAGTAGATGAAATAGATGAAAATATACCTTTTGTAATGACCAATAATAATCTGATTTGCTGCGGAGAAGGGCTTTGTGGAGCATGTATAGTAAAGATTAAAGGAGAAAAGGTGAGAACTTGTAAAACACAGGTAGAACCTAGAGTCTATCTAAAGGAGGCTTTAAAATGAAAAAAGTAGTAGTTATTGGTGGAGGATGGGCTGGATGTGCTGCTGCCATGGGAGCAAAAAAGGCTGGAGCAGATGTGGTCATTTTAGAAAGAACAGATCTGTTGTTAGGACTTGGAAATGTTGGAGGAATAATGAGAAATAATGGAAGATATACAGCAACAGAAGAATCTATATTACTAGGGGGAAGAGAATTATTTGAAATAACAGATCTGTATTCAAGGCATAAAAATATTGATTTCCCAGGCCATAAACATGCATGACTTATAGTATTGCGATGTTTTGGAATGATACGGAATAGGAGGACCTATTTTTTTTTAGATCCCCATAAATTAATATGAATGTCATTGCTTTCTCCATTCCATGTAATTTTATCTATTATGGTTTCTAATAAATATCTTTTTTTCATTATTGTATTTTCGCTATTATCTAAAGTACTATCGAAAAATGAATTGAATTCTTTGATAGTATCTAAGATAAGAGAAGAATTTACAACATTAGCTGTAGCTTCTTGTTTTTTATTTTTAAGACTAATTAATTTTGTTTGTAATTCCTTTATTTTATTTCCAAGTTCATCTATTTTAGAAAGAATAAATTCAGAAGCTACACAAGTGCTATCCAGTTTTGCTAACTGCTTTAATAAAGCGTCCATATCTTTTCGTTTTTGATCTATATCCCTTTCAATAGAATCAAGCCTATAAGAAATTTGAGTAGAGGCTGTTTTCTCTTTATATTTTTCTAATTCTTTCATTATCATATCTGTATTTAAATTTTTGATATGTTCAATTACCGTTTTTTCTAATTTATCGCCTCTAACATTTGGATTGTCACATCTACTTTTAGCACTATGGGCTTTCATTGTACACATATAGTAATAAATTCTTTCTTTATTATCTTTCCTAGGTCTTCCATAACTTACTCTCATAGGAGCGCCACATTTAGCGCATTTTAGAATTCCACTAAGTAAAGATTTTTTAGATGTACCTTGTCTAGGGTTTTCTTTTTTAGCATTGTTATCTAGTTTTCTTTGTACTTCAAGCCAATCATTAGAAGATATAATTCCTTTATGCTTACTTACAGCTGCTATCCACTGGCTTGTGTCTTTATATTTATATTTAGAATTACGTTTATTATATATAAGAATACCATTTCCATTAGGGATACCACAGAGTAACATTTCTTTTTCGCTTAAATATTCAAATATATCTTCAGTAGATTGTACATAAACAGGGTTACGGAGAATGTCATTCACAGACATAGAAGCGAAATCCCCTCCATTTTTCCCTTTTATATTATTAGCAAGAAGATATTTTAAAACCATATGGATAGATCCAGCTTCTAAATATTTATCAAATATCAATTTGACTTGTTCTAACTCATATCCAATGGGAATAAGCTTTGACATGCTTCTTTCTTTAAATTCGGAATCTATATAAGTGATTTGCTCACTCTTAAATCCTAGAGGAGTTTGTCCTCCTAGCCATCGGCCTGTTTTAGAAAGTTGAATCATATTATCTCTAATTCTTTCTGCTATGGTTTCTCTTTCAAGTTGAGCAAAAACACTTGCTATGTAAACCATAGCCTTTCCCATGGGAGTAGAAGTATCAAACTGTTCTTTTATAGATACAAAACTTATATTATTATCTTGCAATAATTCTAGAGTAGCCGAAAAGTCAGCTACATTTCTACTAATACGGTCTAATCTATAACATATAAGAACATCAAATTTATTTTTATTAATATCTTGGATAAGTTCTTGAAATTTAGGTCTATTTTTATTTCCACCAGAAAAACCTTCATCTTCATATATTATGAATTCTGTAATGCCTAGATTTTTTTCAGCATATTCTTTACACATTTGTACTTGATTTTCAACTGATTCTCCTTTTCCAGTAAAAACAGATTTACGAGAATAAATTGCAGCTTTCATCACAGGCTCCTTTCCTACTTTTGATAGGTAAATTATAACATAAAAAAACGATTATTTTTTTTCATAAGGAAAGATATAATAAAAAAGATTTAATAAATAATTAGTTTACTAGAAATAAAAAATCTCTGAAAACTTCAGAGATTTAATAAAATTTTTGTCAATATACATAATTATTTTTGAAAACACAATCTTACTGTTGTAGTGATACTTACTTTATTTTTTCCCAAAGAGATTTCGCTATATCTGGAGCCCAATTTGGGTCTCCATAATCAGTATAAGATTGTCTACATTTATAAGTGGAGCCTTTATAGGTTACGATGTCATCAATTTTATAAGAAGCATGAGATTTCCATTCCTTTATATTATTTTCATCTGTAGAATCATCTCCGGTATTATCACCATCATTATCATCATTATCTTGAGTATCATCAGCGCTACTATTATAAAGATCAGGTATTTTATCTATATATTCAGGTACCAATATACTTTCTAGATCATGATCTTTGGAATATTCTAATAAAGTAGCTTCCGTTAAATTAGATGAATTGAGTTTTTCATCTTCTTCTAAATCCCCATTAACCATTGCTAGGCGAGTAGCATTCATTAGAACTCTAGCACTTTCCTCTGTAGCTTTTTTTTCAGCTTCTTTTTTTACGTTGGTAAATTTTGGTACTGCTATTGCGGATATAATACCTAAAATTGCTAGAACTATTATTAATTCTACTAAAGTAAAACCACTATTATTGTTTTTACATCTATTTTTCATTAAATCCCTCCTTTTTACAATAGTAAATTATATCTATATTATATAGTATAAATGATACAAATGTCTTGATAATTTTTTTAATTTATATATTTATGAAAAATTTTAAATAAAGCTTATAAATAAAGATATAAGGGTATATTAAAAAATATAAAAATAAATTAGAGGAGGAAATATAAATGGATAAAGAAAAAATGAAGAAGGAGTTTAAAGAAGAAATAGGTTTTGTACCTCCAGGCGTTATGATATCGGAATATTTAGGAGATAATTTCCAAAAAATTATTTCAGAATATCACCATGAAATATGGGGAGAGGGTGTAATTCCTTTAAAATATAGATATCTAATCGCATTAGCAACAGCAGTATTTGATGATAATGAAGCTAGAGCAAAATTAGAAATGAACAAGGCTATAAAAAATGGAGCAACGCAAGAAGAGATTATTGAAGTTTTAAAACAACAAATATGGATGAAGGGTGCACCTACATTAGTAAAGATTTCCCCATTGATAAAATACATGGAACAAAAATTTAAAGATAAGTAGATCTACAGCGCATTTATACAGAATAGGTGATCTTTTGTGTTTCCTTTAAAGAAAGTTATGCAAAAATAATGAATACATTTAAAGCATAGGGCAAAATATACTAAAATTATATTTTTAAGATATCTTGTAAATGGTAAAGGAGTTCCTTCAACTAAAAAAGATGATACTTTTAAAGAAATACCAGATGGACATGTGTACTATTCTAGTTGTTACAATTAGAACGATTTTAAGAATGGCTAAATTGTATGGAAATAATTTTAAAAAAATAGAAGAAAGCTTTAAGAATATAGAAGGCAAAAAAAATAGGAATAGGTGATTTGGCATATAGATTTGAATTTCTAAAGAATGTGTATTTCACGTTTATAATATGTAAAAAGCTGAAGAATTTTCTTCTTCAGCTAGCATTCTATTTGATAGTAATATTGATTTCTATTTCAATGCAGAAGGCTTAGCTTTTATTGTAGATATAGCAATAGATATTTTAAAGAAGGAAGACAATATTCCAAATAGCATAGGTATGTATGCTCCTGAATAGATACTATACTACATAACAGTAGCCCTTGGGTAAGGTTACCGGCTTTTATTACACAAAAGTATAATATAAACTAAAATGTGGAGTTATTTATTTAAAGTCATAACAGGAGAAATATAAGAATATAATACATATTGGCTGTAAAACATACAATATGGAGGGGGCAGAAATGATGGAACCAAGTAAAAAACAAATACTTGAATATCAAATGATTACTTTTATAAAATGTGTTTTAGATTGTGCAGAGAGGGAGGATAAATTAGATCATGTGAATATAGAGCTAAGTAATCACAATGGAAATGTACAACTAGATTATAAGTTGAAGGCTAGAAAAAAAGCATACTAATTATAATGGATTTCTAGTGGACAATTTTTAATATTCTTTAATAGATAAATTGAAAATAAGTATGGATCATAATAATTATAGAATATAAAAAGATTAAATTAAGGAGCTATCGAGCTCTTTTTTTGCGATTTAAAATAGATGATTAAACAACAAGAATTTATAATAATTTTTGTTATAACCACTAATAAGTATTATTTTAAATGCATAGAATAAAAAATATTTTAAATAATAGTAGAAAGAGGTGATTATTATGGAAGGTAAAACAAGAATTATTAAAGTCAAAAAGAATACAGATGGAGATATTATTGATGTTATGATGGAAAACGGTAATGTTTATTCTGTCAATGATGCAATTACTATGGCTAAAGATCACTTAATTCAAAATGTAAATGTAGGTCGCGCTAAAAATGGAAGAGAGTTTTTAAGAAGTAATCCTAATGATACGGACGATGACAATTTAGATAATCTTCCAACTTTTTAAAAAATAAGATTTCGCGTAAAAGTAAATATATAAGAAAAGGACATTACCATAAGGTAGTGTCCTTTTCTTATATTGTTTTTAATCTAAGCGTATTAATTGTTAGCTGCTGTACCAGTTTGAGTATCTCCTGTAGCATCAGATCCATCTTCAATTGCAATTGTTTCAGTTTCTTCATCCTAGTTTACTTTTATGCCTAAACTTTCAGCGACAAATCTCAATGGCACAATTGTTCTATTATTCATTGTTTCAGCAGGAACATCAAGTGTAGTTTTTGCTCCAAATCCTTCTGATATAGCTCTTACAGGAATTAATGTTCTTCCGTCTTTTAGAACTGGAGGAGTATCAAATTTCATGTTCATTTTTTTAGATATTATATTATCAACGGGTAATGTTTTAATTCCAGGATATTGGTTAGATATTTCTTTCACTGTTTCTTGTATTTTGTCAAGTTCTTCTTGAGAGTAAGTTTTTTTTGCTTCTTCATCGATATATTCATTTTTGAACATTTTAATCATGGTCGGGAGCTTATGGTAAAAATATGTAAATACTTTGAGGTTAGTTTAGAGGATATGTTTTATATAGAGTAATAGGACAAATCCACAAATTCATAATCTTTATCAAAGGGGGCGGTGATGTGAAAAAGAATGAAGCATTTAAAGTTACAGTACATTATCCAACAAAAGAAAATCAAGAAGAATATGATAATAGAGCTGCTAGGGCTGTAGCTAAAATACTATATAATTCACTCCCTTTAGATACTATCGATGAAATGATTGAACTATACAAAAAGAGAAAAAGACAGTCAGCATAAAAGCTGGCTAATTAAAAAAAATAGTACAGGCCGAAAGGAGGGTTGATAAAAACATTAAAGATTTATAATTAAGCTAAATATAGCAGAAAAATTTGATATAAAGTTACATAGGAATACAGACACTTTGAATATTTTAAATACTAGACATTTGAAAACTGAATAGAAAGAGTGTGTGAAATGCGCTGTAGGAAGCTAATAAAAAACACAAAGCTTTTTTACATAAATTAGATTCAGTAGTAGATGAAAAGATAGTAGAAATAAAAAGGATATATCGTTGAGAATTTTAGAAGAGATAAATGAATGCAAACATGAGCTAGAAGGATAGGACAAGGCTATAAATCAAAATAGTAATAAAAAATCAAGAAAATATTTGATAGATATAAGAGATTGGTTTGTAAATCGAATGTATTAAATATGGAGATAGCATAAAAAGGAAAAAATTAATTTAATAAATTAAAGCATAGAGGATAAAGATAAAAGTAAAAAGGTATTAAAACTGGAGGTATAAGCATGAATAAACAAGTACAAGTAGTTTCAACTAATGCATCTATTATAGAAAATGTAAATATAAATGAAGTAGCAAATTTAATGCAAAAAATATCATCTTTTCAATCGGTAGTACAAAAAACACTTAAGCAAAACCATGATTATGGAATTATACCAGGAACACCAAAGCCTACATTGCTTAAGCCGGGAGCAGAAAAAATTCATATGTTAATGGGTGTTCAGTCAGAATATGAAATTTTAGAAAAAGTTCAAGATTATGAAAAAGGATTCTTTGCATTTACAGTAAAATGTAAGCTATATAAAGGTGATTTAAAGATTACCGAAGGTTTAGGACATTGTAATACAAAAGAAAAAAAATTTGTTAAAATAGATCCGTATACCATGGCAAATACATCATTGAAAATGGCCAAAAAAAGATCCCAAATAGATGCAACTTTAACCATAGCTTCGTTATCGGACATATTTACACAAGACATTGAAGATCTGGATTTACATGGAACAAGCTTAGAACAGAGCAATAAGCAAGTACATGCAGATATGTCAGAAACTATCACAAAGGCTCAAGCGAAGAGAATGTTTGCAATATCAAAAGGAAATACAGATTTAGTAAAAAATATTATAGAAAAATACGGTTATACGTCAAGCGAAGAAGTAAAGAAAGCAGAGTATAACAAAATATGTGATGAAATAAAGCATCAATTAGAAGCTGATTTAGAAAATACGCCATTATCATAATTGAATTTGAAGAAGTAAATAAGTGAATTAGAAGGGATGAACAATTTATAGATGAAGAAAAACAATAAAAATGCAACAGATGGTAGTGTTTTCCATCTGTTGTAAAAGCTATAGAGAATGCAAGATTAAGATAAGGAATATTTTGATAACAATGATGCTCAAAATAACATTTATATGTTCGGAGGAGCTTTCTAAATAGTATGTAACTAATCTAAAGATTTTATACATAAAAAGAAAAGATAGGATCATAGACGCAAATATACAGTAAAAAAGGCATCTTATTGCTTTTTTTACTGTATACCTAGATTTTAATAGAGACTAATGTTTTCTTTTAGACTTACTACTTTTATTCATAGAATCTTCATCTGTAAGTGTTTTTGAATCAATAATATTCATTTCAAACGCAGGATTGGATTTAAAATTATAAGGATTAGATATTTGTTTATTTTTCTTAGTTGTTGTATTTAAATCTTTATCCATAAAAAAACCTCCTTTTGATTAAGATTTAATATTAATTTAACCAATTCTATGAAAAATATATATACTAACACCAAATGTTAAAGACAGGTATAGTTAATATACAAGCCAATCTATCTACTTACTAAAAATATATATTAATTTTAAAATTAATATATATTTGTTATAGGACTTTATACTCAAAATATGATAAAATACACATTAGATTAAATGTAAGGAGGAATAAAATGTTAAAAAATGTAGATAGTAGTAAAAAAGCTGAAATTACTATGCGCATGTCAGAATTTGAAATCCCTCCAATGCAGGATGTTCTTATTGTTGGAAAAAGGGCACCTATAGGACCAGAAGCAGCAAGACGCATGGTAGACATACTCTCTCCTGATCAATACGAAATAATAAGGATAGATCATGATGCAATAGAAGCCATGGTAGTAAGGAAATCACTTTTCAACATGCTACCGCAGGAAAAGTTAATTACACTTTTGTTAGAAGAAGGAGGAAAGGTTGCTAACCAGTCTACAATAGTTAAAGCACAAATTAACATAGTACTTCAGGTTAGCAAATCTATAGATTTATGATAAAAAAAGTTTTCGAAATAATGATTAAAGACTGTATTATACTTGACGGCCTATGGGGTATGAGACGTGTGCAGGACATAGTTGAAAAAAATAATATGGAGTATTTTCCAGTGGCTGATAATGGACAAATTGTGGGTGTTCTTACAAGGAAAGATTTAATAAAATCTCATCCCAATAGAATTGTACTTGATGCTATGACAGGAAATCTTAAATATATTGAATTTGACAAATCAATTTGGAAAGCAAATGATCTATTGCAGGAAGAAACAGTGGATATTCTTCTTGTAATACAAGAAGGAACAATAATAGGAATGCTAACAAAAAATTCAATTGCAGTTGAAACTGCTAAACATATTGATTTACTGACAGGGTTATATAAAAGAGATTATATTATACATAAAACATTTGAAATGATAGAAGAACGAAAAGAATTATCAATAATATTTTTTGATCTTAATAATTTTGGATATATTAACAAAGAGTTCGGGCACATAATAGGTGATGTGATTTTGCAGGAAACAGCTCAGATACTTAAGGATAACTTACCAAAAAATTCATATCTTTGCAGATATGGTGGTGATGAATTCGCTCTTCTAACTGAAGATTGCTCAGAAAAATGTGAAATTTTAGCACAAACAATGATAAATATGGTAAAGCAGTATAAATTTAATCAGAGTATGAGTGTAGGAATTTCAGCAGGAATTGCAGGAGGAAGAAGAGATAATAAAGGAATCGAAAATATATATAAAGCAGTTACAAAATTGATAAATATTGCCAGTCTTGCGTCTACGAAGGCAAAAAAAGAAACCAGTAACTTAGTTCTTGGATTCAATGGAATTATCAACGAAATTGCTATATAAAAATAATATTGAAATAAATAAGAAAATAGATTTTACTAAAAACAAATAAAAGATTTATATAGTATCTAAAAGATGATTTAATATTGACTAGAAATCATCTTTTTTTTATTAGGATCGAGGTAAATATCCTTGAGTATAAAGTTTGCTGGACACAAGGAAGTTAGGGTAGAATAAATCTGTGAAGGCAATAAAGTGAATACTAATATAAATTTAACTAAAGTAAAGATATTCCATACTGATAGAGACTGAATTTAAAAAATAAAATAATAGATGAGATTTTAAGATAGAACGTTCTTTAAGCAAAAAAAAGACTGCGAATAAATGCAGTCTAATCGATAATATAGAAGTGTGAAAATTAATGACCATGTTTTTTTTTGAATAATAGCATATATGAAAGTATAAAGAACTGATAGGATAGCACTATATACTACCGAATTGATAACCCATCGAGTGATACAAGTATTTTCTAAAATTAAAGCACTTACAAAAGTACAGATTGGTTCAAGCTGCTTTACCACGAAGCAACAGGCTACTGCCACAATAGATTGGGTTAAATCAAGATTAGACATATTCCAGTCCTCCTTTCTCATATAGCTGGATCAATCTTGAATTTATTCACAATCTTATAATATAAAATTTGCAGTAGTTTAACTGATAATAATAGCACATCCTATTTTTACATATTATGGTAATATGCGAGGGATTATTCATGATAATTTTTTAAATGTATGATTTTAAAAATAAATTTAAATAGATACTGAAAGATATAGGTATAGAATCTATATTAAATTTGGTAGAGAAATTTTTTTAGTAAAATCATTGTAGCAATTATTACATAAAATGGTACTGTTGATAAATAAGGTATGAGGTATTTCTGTATAAGTAATTCCTAACATACAACTAAGTATAATAAGATTATTTTGTTTGGTATAGTCGTAATACTGCAAATCATGCACATGCTAGTATTTATGATGTTACTTTAATAGAGAGTGGGGTGAGGGGCAAAATATTAGAAATGGGAATAAATGTTTTGTTTAAAAGAAGAGCTGTAGACGTAGTAGTGGAAAATAACAGAATAAAAGCTGTCTTACTTGAAAGTGGTGAGAAAATATATGGAGATAGCTTTATAGAAACAACAGGTTCTACTGGCCCAATGGGAAATTGTCTTAAATATGGAAATGGATGCGCAATGTGTATATTAAGATGTCCATCTTTCGGAGGAAGAGTAAGTATTACTCAAAAATGTGGAATAAAGGATATGATCGGAAAGAGAAAAGATGGCACATATGGAGCGTTTAGTGGTTCGATTAAATTAAATAAAGAATCTTTGAGTAAGGACATACAGGAAAAATTGAATAAAGAAGGAGTAACGATAATACCTCTTCCAAAAGAAGAAATTCATTCAGAAAAACTGGATATAAAAGTTTGTCAGCAGTATGCTTTAGATGCGTTTGCTAATAATATAGTATTAATAGATACGGGTCATGCAAAATTAATGGCTCCTTTTTATCCACTCGAAAGACTTAGAAAAATAAAAGGATTTGAAAATGTGAAATTTGAAGATCCTTATTCTGCAGGTATAGGAAATTCTATAAGATACTTATCTATCGCTCCAAGAGATAATCATATGAAGGTATTAGGTATAGATAATTTATTTGTTGCAGGAGAGAAAAGTGGATTTTATGTTGGTCATACAGAAGCTATCCCGACCAAAATGCGATACTTTTTGAAGCGTAGGAGAGGAGCCTACTTTTTTTTTACTCCTCCCCAATAAATTACTTGAAGATCACCTGTTTCATAATCCCATATTATTTTATCAATAAGGATGGAAATTAAAAATCTTTTATCTTCTATAGATGCGCTATCTATTTCTTTATTGAATTTATTCAATGAATCTAAGATTATATCTAAGCTAAATAAATCATTACTTAACCTTTGATTATTTTCATTTAAATTTTTCAATTTTATCTTTAGTTCCTGAATTTCTTTATTCAGGTTCTCAATTTCAGAGATAATATAATCGCTTGCAGAACTATTAGTATTTTTAGATAACTGTTTAACTAAATTTGAAATATCCGATTCATTCTCTTCTATTTTTTTATTTATATTTTCAATTTCTACTGCGTGATCGTTATTTAGTAGATTTTTTTTCGTACTTTTGTATTCTTTTCTTAAAACATCTTCATTTATTTCTTTTAGTTTATTAATAACGATGGTTTCTACTTCTGTTCCATTAATGTTACTACTCTTACATCTAGTTCCTCCAGAGTCATTTTTCATAGTGCAGGTATAATAAAAAGGCTTGGTACCATCTTTTCTTTTCTTACCATAGATAACCCTCATACCACTGCCACACTTACATTTTAATACTCCAGTTAATATTGCAGTATGACTCGTATCTGTTCGAGGTGCTTTCTCTTTATTCTTTTGCAATATTTTTTGAATCATTAACCAGTCTTTAGAATCTATTATTCCTTTGTGTTTACTTATAGCAGCTATCCATTTACTCATATCTGTTTCTTTTCCGTTTCTGTGCTTAGAGTAAGTAAGAATTCCTTGTTTTCCATTAGGATTACCGACAACCGTAATTCCGAGACTTTCTAAGTAATCCAGCACATTTTGATCCGCTTTTACATAGACAGGATTTTTTAGTATTTCATTTATGCTTCCTTTAGCCAGATTTCCTCCATTTTTACCTTTTATATTATTAGAAAGCATATACTTGTGCACCTGAGATAAAGATTTAGTTTCTAAATATTTATCAAATATAAGCTTTGCTATTTTTAATTCCTCTTCATTAGGTTTCAGTGTGTACATTTTTCTTTCTTTCATATTTTCATCAAAGCATATAGTCTCTTCGCTATCGTATCCAAGAGGAACTTGTCCACCAAGCCATCTACCTGTTTTAGCTAATTCATACATATTATCTCTAACACGTTCTGAAATAGTTTCTCTTTCAAGCTGTGCAAAAACAGAGGCTATATACATCATGGCTCTTCCCATAGGGGTAGTAGTGTCAAATTGCTCTCTAATTGATATAAACGATATTGCTATATCTTGAAGCTCTTGAATAAGAGTAGAGAAGTCAGCTATATTTCTACTTATACGGTCTAATCTATAACATATAAGAACGTCAAACTTTTTTTCTTTAGCATCTTTAAGCATTTGCTGAAATTGAGGTCTATCTGTGTTTTTACCAGAAAAACCTTCATCTTCATATACTAGAAAATCTTCTATTCCGATATTTCGAGCATAATCAAGACACATCTGTATTTGGTTTTCTACAGATTCACCTTTACCAGTAAATTTTGATTTACGAGAGTATATTGCAGCTTTCATAAAATACTCCTTTCTATCTAGTTATATGAAGATTATAACACAAAAAAGAGCAGGTACCTGCCCTAAAAAACATCTTCTATGATATAAAATTCCTAGCCTTCTGAGAAAGAAGGTGAATTATATTGAAACAACCAAAAGAGAAAAGTACATAATAAGTCTGATAGTTGCTATGACTGGACTTATTGTTGCTTTAGCGAAGCTAATAGAGGCTATAGCAAATGTACTAAAGTAAAAAGAAAAGCAGGTGCCCTCACACCTGCTTTTCTCATTTCATTATATTGCAACAACCAAAAGACAATTGTTTCTATATCTATAATATACCAAAGAAATATATTTTATTCAACTAGCGTCAAGTATTTTTTTCATTAGTTAAATAAAAAAAGTATATTTTCTTACTGTGGTGGGTTACATCTTTTGCAAGCACCATATCCTTGGGTCTTAGCATCAGAAAGACTTAGAGCTATTTTACTTTTACTCAGAGAAGAACACCCATCTAGATGATATCTCTTTCCTGTATTAGTAACATACACAGTCATTTCTTTATTATCCGTTGGTGATGGATCTGCAGCTACAGTAGTATTTTGTGGCTGAGTATTTTGCTTATTATTTACTGCAGATGTAGTAGGGGGAGCATTACTTTTTATAGTAGATACATTCTTATCTAGCGTTATATTATTCCCGTCCGATGTAGCTATAATTGTCCCTAATTCATCCGTTCTATATATTTGTATTCCTGCATTATTTAATTTGTCTAAAGTGGCTTGAGTAGGGTGGCCATAGTCATTTCCTTTTCCTACACTTATCACAGCATACTTAGGTGATACAGCCTTTAAGAATGATGGAGTAGTGGAGCTGTTACTGCCATGGTGACCTACCTTAAGTAAATCAGCTTTTACGTTATATCCTTTATCAAGCATTTCTTCTTCAGATACATCTTCTGCATCCCCAGTGAAAAGGAATGAGTTGTTTCCATAATCTTCCGATTTTAATTGTTGTATTAACATATTTAAATTATAAGAATAAAAATAAGTTAAAAAATAAACTATCAAAGCAGTAGCTATCAAATTTCTAGTTCTTATTGTATAAATGTACAATATATAGAAAACTATGGTAAAATATATTTAGAACAAATAGAAGTTAAAGGTACGTAATAGTATAATAATGCGAATTAGCAAGCTACAAGGAGGTTTCATAATGGGAATTTTTAATAAACTAAAATAGTCTATATGTAAGAGTAACTACTAACTCTCCCATGTAGATTATATAAAACAAATATTTATTAAAAAATTTTACAATGTTTGTTATTGGGAGGTTAAAAATGTCTTATTTTAAGTATGAAAATATTAATATATATTATAGAGTATGTGGTGAGGGGAGACCTTTAGTTATTATACATGGAGATACAGCTTCCTCAAAAATGTTTATACCAGAATTAAAATTCTATTCTAAAAATTTTAAAGTAATTTTAGTAGATTTAGTAGGTCAAGGAAAATCTCAAAGAGTAGATAAATTACCATTAAATTATTGGAATCTTAACGCTAACATGATCATTGAATTATGTAAGCACATTGGTATTAGTGATGTTAACCTGCTAGGTACAAGCGGTGGGGCTATTGTTGCTTTAAATGCTGTATTGAAACAACCTGATTTATTTAACAGAATAATTGTAGATAGTTTTATGGGAGAACATTTATCTTATGAGTTTGCAAAAAAAATTGTAGATGATAGAAAAATAGCAAAAAACAAGTTAGGTTCTAAATTATTTTGGTTTATAATGCATGGTTTTGATTGGAAAAATGTTATTGACCAAAATACAAACTTAATTATAGATTTTTCAAGAAACATAGGTAATTTTTTTAATTATGAGCTTAGTAACATAGAAAATAATGTTTTAATTACAGGAAGCTCCAAAGATGATTTAATACCTAATGTCCAAAGTGCATTAAAAGCTATTAATTTAAAAATGAAAAATTCTAAATTGGTTATTTTTGAGAATGGAAATCATCCTGCTATGTTTAGTAACAAAGAAGAGTTTAGAAATTTAGTTTTGGAATTTTTGTCCTAAATCATAATAAAATACCGTATTATTCAGAATTGAATTTTACGGTATTTTTATAATGGAACATTCTTAAAATGCGTACTAACCTATAATAATTAAAGTACATACTACATTGATTGCATTTCTATAGTTATAACACAAATCATCAAATCAGTAGCCACCAAGCTACTGTTTTTTCTTGCACAAATATACAATAAGTATTAAGTATGGCAAAATTCTATATTATGGTAAAATATACGTATAAATAAATGAAAGTCATATGAAAAATATAATATACGTAATCGTAGTATATTAAGTGCTACAATATGAGGAGGGGATAAATTTGAGGGATATATTAAGAGGATTTCCTGTTTTAATAGAACTTCTTTCTTTGATTACTTATTGTATAATACTTTGGGGATGTATAAGGCATATAAAGCTATCCAAAAAACTAAAAAAGCAAGATGGCACAGAAATAGTTAGCAAGAAAACTTTAGACGAACTTAAGGGAGCAAAGAGATTAATTTTAATTGGATTTATTACAGTAATAGTTTTTAGAATAATTGGGGTATTAATTTACATTGAATAATTTGAAAACTTATTAAGTGCTTATTTCGCAATTTTTTTAAAATGAGTACTAACTTATAATAATTAAAGTACATACTACATTGATTACATTTCGATAGGTATAGCACAAATCACCAAATCAGTAGTCTCCAACCTACTGTTTTTTCTTGCATCAATACACAACACATAGAAAAATATGGTAAAATATTGTGATGATTAATTAAAATCAAATTTAAGTGTTTAAAAGGTTGGAAGTTTTCTACATGGGGCAATGGATGTGCTATTTTTGAAAGGGAAATAATTCAATAGGTTAGGATTTGGTTTAATATTTGGAGTCATGGTGAGCTAATGCTATATGAAATTATTGCATTTTATATAAGAAATAAAACCAATTAGGATTATAAATTAAAAACCTAAATATTATTAAATTAAAGGAGAAAGTACGCATGAATAAAGAGTTGAAATTAGAAAGTGAAAGATTGATATTAAAAGTGCTGGACGATTCCTATAGCGAAAAAGTATTAGATTATTTTGATAGAAATAGAGATTTTCTTAGTAAATGGGAGCCTATACGAGAAGATGAGTTTTACACTTTGGAGTTTCATAAACTTCAACTTAGTAATGAATTTCAAAGAATCAAAGAAGGAGAACTTTTCAAAGTATGGATCTTTGAAAAAGATGATAAATATTTTGAAAAAGTGCTTGGTTCAATTGCCATTAATGAAATTATAAGAGGTTGTTTTCATTCCTGTTTTCTGGGATATAGAATGGACAAAAGTAAAATAAATAAGGGATATATCACTGAAGGAGTCAAAAAAATTATAGACTATGCCTTTGATGAATTAAAATTACATAGAATAGAAGCTAATATAATACCTCGTAATACAGCATCTTTAAGAGTTGTTGAAAAGCTAGGTTTTTATAATGAAGGCTTAGCGATAAAATATTTAAACATAAATGGGCGATGGGAAGACCATATACATATGGTTATTCGTAATGAAGCCATGGAGTAAGTTGGGAATAATTTATTAGTATTATAAGAAACATTAATTGGGGGAAAGTTCATGTCATCAAGAGATTGGTTTGTATTCAAAATAACGTCTACATGGCCAATTATTGTCATTGCCCTAATTATACTTTTTTCAAAAATAAAAAAGATTAGAGAACATAAAAAAGAACCTATTCAAACTATTATTGCTACTTTAATCTCAAAACAAATGGTTCCTATATTAACGGGAGGTCATTTAAGCTCTAAAGTAAATGTACACTATTATCTGAAATTTGAATTGGGAAATGGAGAAAAAAAGAATTCGAAGTTCTTTCTAATCAATATACGATTATATTAGGGGGGAATATTGGTAAATTAACTTTTAAAGGAAATAAATTTCTTAGTTTTTACATTACAAAAATTAATTAAAACGAGTGCTACAAAATGATTATTAAACTAAACCAAGGAAAAAGCTACATATATTGATATAACTAAAATAAAGGTGATTATTGCAATCACCTTTTCTCATATTTAAAACCAATACTTATGTAATTCCTCTAATGCTTCCTCCGTAATTTCATATCCAGAAGCATTGCCTAAGACACTATCAATATCACAATAGGGGCACATAGCAGTTGTATCATTGTCTATCCAATCATTTATTTCCTTAGGTTTAAATATTTTTAAACAATAATAGCAGCCACATATTGAGCTGTTTTCAACTTGTTTTCTATTACGTATAGAATATTTTGAAGCTTCTTCTATAGCTTTCATAAATCACCTCTTTGATATATTTAAATAAGTAATGTTATTCAATTAGTATTGTTGTATTGTGTCGATAATTATAATTATAACTCAAGTCTTTTTTCCTTAATTATTTCTTAGCTCTATGGCTTCCTGAATAGAAGCAATAAGAAGGAGTATTGGTAAGGCTAATGTTTGTATTATATTTAAAATTACTAATTTTTTATTTTTAGATATTATACCTGATATTATTCCCACTACACCTATTGGTATAGTCTGCAAAATTTCTCCATAAGGTGTTTTAGCCAATATTATAATAAATATAATATACCATACCCAAATAGCTATCCCTATTAATAAAGAAACTAATGAAATGTATTTAAACATATTTCTGATTTTTTCTGCCACATGTAACAATTCCTTATGATAACAATTATAAAACAACAAAACTATATGTATTTGTAATAAACTAATCCAGCCAAGGATGCTTTTATCATTTTTAAATCTTATATGAAATTTTCTAAAAATTTATATATCCAAGCAAATTTTATTATTTTACCTGATTTATCTATCATTCTAGATTTTTTATTTATAGTAACTTCCGCTCTACCTTTGTGAAATGAATAAGCAAAATCAAATTTAGGTTGGATAATCATCTTACCAGTTTTATCTATGAATCCCCATTTATTATTTACTTGTACTCCTACCAAGCCTTCATTAAACCGACTTACATCATCATATTGAGGTTGAATAATCATTTTACCAGCTTTATTTATAAAACCCCATTTTTCATTTATTCTTACACTAACTAATCCTTCGTCAAATAAACCTACATCATCATATAAAGGTTGGATAATTGTTTTACCAGTCTTATCTATAAATCCCCATTTACTATTTACTTTTACTCCTGCCAAACCCTCTCTAAACCAATATGTTTCATCAAATTGAGGTTGAATAATCATTTTACCAGTTTTATCTATAAATCCCCATTTGTTATTTATCTTTACATCTGCTAACTCTTCGTCAAAAACAACAGCAGCATCATCATATATAGGATCTATAACTATTTTCTCTTTATCATTCATGTAACCATATTTATTTCCTTCTTGGATTCGTATTAACATGTTCATGTTTTTAATCTCATTTCTAAAATGAAACTCTGATATTAGAAGCCTTGCTGTTATTATTAAGAATAAAACTAATATGATTGGTGCTATTGAATCAAACAATTTATTTTTCTTCATACTATCCTCCAATACAACAGGTTTTTAAAATGGAATATTATGTATTCCAATAATATATATTCACCCATTCATATGTAAATTCCTTCAAATACACTCATATTTATACAGAATGTTCAGTATTGGGTTATAATATGATAAAATATACAATAAATGTAAAATATAAAGATTGTCGTTGGGGAGGTGATGAAAAATGAGTACAGGTAACTTATCTAGAGAGTATAAAGCAAATAAAATGAAATTATCATTATGTGTGTCTATACTTTTAATAATATTTTTAATCATTGCAGGATTGTATTTTAAAATGTTAATAGAATCAAAGGAAGTCTTAAATAATTATACGAATAGTTATGTAGATCAACTATTCTATAGTATGGATAATCAATACTATAATCAAGAAATGGGATCTTTAATTGTTATCTTCGTTATAACTATTATCTTCTTTCATATTTATTTTTTTACGAAAACAAAATTAATTATAAATAGCAGAGGCATAGAATTATATTCAATATATAGTAAGAAACCTTCAAGTATACTGTATTGGTATGAAATAAAGTCAATACAAATCGGGGATGTACTTGAAAGTGGGAGCAGAATGACGAGGTATGGAATGAAACTTAGATATATAAAAAAGAGTTATAGTGAGCATGAACAATTAAAGGAATTCGTACCCATTAGAAGATTCGATAATTACTTTAATTTAATAGAGGATTTAGAGGGAATAGCAAAAGAACATAATATAGAGATTTATCATATGGATGATTAGAGATAGTATAAGAATATATGGGTACAAATTTCATATAAATAGAAGAAATAGACAAATATTTAAAATCTAATTGTATAAGGGGTATTTAAAATTATGTTTCATGTCATACTAATTTTTATTTTCGGGTTATTTACCCTATTATTTCCTTTATTTATAATACTTGTAAATGTTTTATCAATATTTAATGTAAAAATAGAACATTATATGGGCTTAAAACTGCTTTTACAAAATAAAGGAATTATTTTTCAGTATATGTTTTTGAATACTTTATTATCTGGAGCAGCGTATGGATTTTCATGGTATGATATAAACACATTATTTCGCTGTATCCTAATAACCGCAATTTATTTAATAATATTTTTAAATTTGAAAGTGCTATTAAAGAGAATTAAATATTTTCATTAAACTCTAGTTTATTAAAAAATGTTTGAAAAATTCATTTAAAGATTTTTACTAGTAGAACCTTAACATAAGATGTATTTTACGAGAAGTAAGCATAAAACTGCTTGTTTTCCTACATTCTCTCAAAACACTCACCATAATCAAATTATATATCTGAATTTCAAAGCATCTACATTGTAGGTGCTTTTTATATGTTTTATTACATATTTATACAAAATGTTCAATAATAGGGTATAATGTGGTAAAATGTACCTATAAATAAACTCAAATAAAAATTTATTATGTAGGTGAGGCTTGTGAACAAATGTCATATTGAAAAACTGAGAGAAATACATAGAGATAATAAGCTTGTTCCATTTATTGGTGCTGGTTTATCATTACCTTTTGGAATACCTGGATGGGCTGAATTAATAAAAATAATAGCACAAAAGTATGTAGAGACTGATTTAATACCCGCAATATATAAATCTTTAGAACGTTACGATTATTGGAAAGCTATTGACGACATAAAATATTTTGGAAATATCAATGAATTTAAAATTCAACAGGAAACCAGTGATATAATTAGAAGTAGAAAACCAGTGGTTATAGAAGATGAGAAGCATAACTATAAGGATATTGCAGACTTAGGATGCCAAAATTATTTAACTACTAATTATGATTTCTTGTTAAATAAATACATAAGTAATACTGATTCTATACCTCAAATATTGCACAAGGTGGAAATTAATAGTCAAAATCTTTTCGGATCACAAAGTCATTCACAAATTTGGCATTTACATGGTCATGTACAGGATATAGGATCAATAGTATTAAGTCAACAAAAATATGATGAATTATATTCCAGTAATAAATATAAGGATTTGTTCAGATTATTTCAAGGAAATGGAATTTTCTTATTCATAGGTTTTTCATTTAATGATCAGTTCATAAGAATGTTACTTCAAGAAAATAATAAGAGTTATAATAGTGAACATTATATATTACTAGATAATCCAAAAGAGGAAGTTAAAAATCTTTTTTGCGAAGAATATGGAATTAATATAATTGAATATAATTCAAAACTATCTAGTCATGCTGAGGAAATAAGAAAAATATTAAATGAAATTAAGAAAGCTACATGCAGTAAAACTGATGATAGAGGAGAAACTTTAAAAACTCTTGACATACCTTTAACTATCCCCACTTCTGAAGAAAAAAATAAAATGGAAAATAATTTATTTTGTAAAAAAATTAAAATTGAACACATCGATGAATTTACTTTAGATTATAGTAAAGAATGTTTTTTTACTTCAGATATATTAGTAAGGACTCTAAGAAAAAAGGGATTTTCTGAAGAAATAATAAGTTATATATTAACTATATGTTATATGAAATATAAAGAAATAAAAGGAAAAATTTATAAATATAATAAAAATAGTCAGTTGTTTATCGATGAAGTCCATAATGCTTTAGAAATTATGGAATATCCGTTGTTGAATTCTATTTTAGAAAAAAAGTATCATCCGCATGATTTTCAAAATAAAGGATTTATACATATATTAGCTGATGACTTAAAAAAAGATGTTTGGTGGGGAGGGAATAGAATTAATGGACAATGAAACGATATCAAATGGTACTACATTGCCAACATATATACAGTTTTTATTCACCAATAATGTACTTGATACAATGACTGTATTATGTATTTTATACTGCTTTATTAGAAGAAAAAAAGGATTATCAATAGATGAGATTGTATTTTATTATTCTATCGTTACATCTGGAATTAAAATAAAAGAACAAAATTCTAATATATCTATAGATACTACTGAAGCTAAATATGATCTAGATACAAGATATTTTAATTCAAAAAATAATGTCAGATTTATGATTGCGTGGCTTGCCGATTTAAAACTCATCGATATCGTGATTGAAGAATCTTCTTCTGAAGTCATGGTGAGAATAAATGATTTAGGAAAAGAAAGCGCATCACATTTGAGAAGCAATTACTATTTAAATATTATAGCCAAAACTAAAGACATTAAAAAAAAGATTAGCTTTAATACAGGGAATTTAAAGAAAATTTTGGGGGCATAGATATGAATAAGACATTATCTATAAACAAATTAATAATAGAAGGCAGTAATTATAAAAGAACCTTGAATTTCAGTAAGGGATTAAATGTAATAAAAGGGGACATGAATTCAGGAAAGTCATTAGTTTTAAATTTAATTAACTATCTATTTGGAAAAAAAGAAAAATTTAAGCAAAATGTACAAAAAGAGCTCAAAGAGTATTGTGACATAGCTTATATGGAAATTGAAATTAGTGGTGAAAAACTGACTATTAAAAGAAATTTGTGGAATAATACCAACATTATAGGTGTATACTTTTGTGATTATGCTCAAATAGAAAACTATTCTCCTCGAATGATGGATTTAGATGGGTATTATGATTTTCTCTTTGAAAAATTAAGAATTAATCAGTTTAATTTGATTAAGTTTAAAAGTCACTCAAGAGAAAAAGAACTGCAAAAGATTTCTTTTAGAGATTTAATGAGATTTATATATGTAAACCAACATGAATTAGGTACAATACATTTTATGAAAGAATATGACTCAATAATGAAAAACAAAAACCATTTTATGTTTGAAATTTTACATGATCTTGTAGAAACTGATAGTAAAAATATTGCACAGGATTTAGCTAAGTATATTAACGAAAAAGAATCCATAAAAAGTCAAGCGACTGGTCTCAAAGCTTACATTAATGAGCTAGGGTTAGAAAATACATTAGAATTGCAAAAACAATTTGATGATTTCAATGATAAGATTAATAAAACCATTGGAGAGAAAAAACAGATGCTTGAATGTATCAGTAATAAGAAGAATAAAAAGGATTCTATTTATACTAAAACTAAGTCGAAGACTGTTCAGTTAATTAATGAAAAGTTAAGATGGGAGGAAAAAGAAAGAGATTTAATGTTAGCAATTAATAGCAAAAAAAAATTACTGCAAGATTATAAAAATGAATTAGAGGAATTAGTAGCTACTAAAGAAGGATTAGAATTGTTAACAATTGACAAACATACATATAAATGCCCTATATGCTCAAATGAGATTCCACATTTTTGTAAAGATGAAAAAAATATAGAATCAATTAATAGAGTTATACAGCAATTGGAAAATAAGATTGTTATGGTTGAATCTTCAATTAATTCTGGCTTAGATAAAATTAAAGACATACATAAAAATGTGGGAATTATACTAGAGGAAAAAAATATATATGACAAGGCATTAGCTAAATTTGAAGAAGAACTAAATGTACCATATATTTCGGAAATAGAATCCATTAATAAGATTTTAATAGAATTACAGAGAAAAAAAGATAATATAAATGAAAATATAAAAATATTTAACAAGATAAAAGAAAAAGAGATTGCAATTGAAAAGCTAGAAGAAAAGATAAAAGATTTGAACGAGAAGCTTAATGATTTAAAAGTGGAAGGTATAAAAAAAGAATCTTGTATACAATTTTTGAATTTGAAATATAGAAAGATACTAGAACATCTTAAGTTAAATGTCAATGATCTAGACTGTTATATAGATAGCAAGAAATACATACCGATTTATGAAAATGCTACTGTATTAGAGCATGATAGTGGAGGCGTGTTAATGTGCATGCAAATAGCATATTTATCCTCAATTCTATGCATGAAGAAAAACAATGAGGACTTGAAGCATCCTGGCTTATTGATGTTTGATACTGTAGGAAAATACTTAGGAACATATCAAGAACAATTTAATGAAGAAATTGATGAAGAAAAAGTTATGGATCCCATTACATATGAACAAATTTATAGACTGTTTATAAATTTAGGGGATGATTTCCAATTAATTATTGTAGATAATATTCCTCACGTTATTGCTGAACCATATGTGAAGTATACTTTTCATCACGGAGGATTAAGAGGACTTATAGATATAAATAAAAATGAATTGAATAAGTAAAAAAATTCAAGTGTAAAATTAATTTTTTAGACGAGACATTATTACTAAATAAAAGCCTATACCTTGAATTTACCATCAAGATATAGGCTCTCTTCATATATTTCCATAAATAAAAACATTAGGATAAGTACTCAATACTAAACTCTTTTTATCATCAATCCTAAGCAGATCATATCGCTTAGAAAGAAATTCCAATCTTTTCATTACAATTCAACGTGATAATTCTAATTTTTCCACTAAAGTTAGTTCTTGGAATTCCAAATCATTAATAGAGATATTATTCAAAAAATTCCTTATAAAAATCTTCAAAATCATTTATTTCATAAACTAAATTAGGAAAGTTTGAAAAAGATATTCCAGATATATTACTTTGTAAATAGTATGAAATTCTGTTGGTTTTAACATTTGTCCTTTTTTGAAATTTAGCATTTATAAAACCATTTTCATTTATGCTAGGATTTTCCTTGACGAATTTTTCGATATTATTAATGGGGCTACAATACAAATCAATATTTTCTTCACCATTTTCATCAAAACTTCCATTGAAATGTCCTATTAAATATCCTTTGATTTCTTTACCGTCTTTATATACCTTTGAAATAAAAAATTTGCTTAGAGGATTTCCTTTTTCCACCGAATAATTTTCTTCAGATGTATTTATAATTTCATGAAATTTATCGCTTTGTGGAATAAATATGTCATGATCTATAGCATTTATGTACATTAATTTGCCTAAGTTTGTTAATTGCTGCTCTGAATATTTTAATATCGTCTGATTCTCTCTTTCTTTTTCAATTTCTTCACTTTTCTTTAAGACAGACCTTTCTATAGAAATAGGTATTATTCGATTTAAACTGTCTTTACTGATTTCTTTTATTTCATTATAACCAAATAATTCTAAAACTGCATCTGGGTTACTTAGTATATTATAGAGTGAATTTGCAATAGAATTTATTGCTCTATTTTCTCTTGCAACTAGGCGCATATCTCGATTATTATATTTCTTCTTCATAAAAGAAGATAGTGTTTCTAAATCGTCAATTGAATAATCTAACAAATCAAATGTAAAAAAAGGTTCTGTGTTCATTTTTTTAGAATTAGAATCACTAGTGAAGAAATAATATTCAGTACCATTTGTAAGAATTCCTAATTCTACTTCATCAGACCCATTATAATATTTTTCCATTTGATCTATATATCTATTTAAATTTTTGCCGAAAGATTTTGCTTCAATAAAAATAGTTTCTTTGGAATTATGATATATGCAATAGTCTACTTTTAATGAATTAGATATATTAGATGGAGAATATTCTGCTTTTATCTCATTCGGATTTTTAGTATTATATCCAAGGATTTTTATAAATGGAAGTATCAACATTTGCTTAGTTATTTCCTCGTTATTTATATTATTTTGATTATTGATACAATATTCTTTTAATTTTGCCATTTCATTTTGTAAAATTAAAACAGGATTTATCAATTTCAATTCCTCCTAGATGTAAATAGTATATATTTCTGAACTGCAATTTAAAAATCAAAAATATTCATATAATACAATATTCTACAAAAATGTAAAAAAACCTTTAAAAATATGGTAAAATATACCTAGTTGAAATAGAATATATAATATCAATTTTGGCTGAATTGTACTGGAATATCTATTATGTCTATAATGGGAAGTTGAAAAAATAAACACTTAATGCATGAATATTGGGAATATCGTAGTTAAGTGACATTACAGTCTGATGTTGAAAGGGGAAGCATATGAAAAGACGAAAGTATTTATCAGAGTTTGGGCTAAATGTTTTTACTAGTCATAAGACTATTATTCCAGTTGAACATCTTAATATTATTAACGATGGACATGATTATCATATATATAGTATTATGTCATGTCCAAAAGTGAGATATGTGAAGGATTCTTTTAATGTTAGTAAAGAATGCATAAGTTTAACTCTAGAAAAACAGATAAAAGATTCAGTTGAGACAATTGAGATTCAACGCTTAGTTCTTGATGGAAATCTAGACCATACAAAGTTAAGTTTAGATTGTTCTTATCCCTATAATAATTTGAATGTTGAAATTAATGATAATAAATGGTTAAGCATATTTGGATGGGGTCTGAATAGTAATAAGTTTTCACTTGAAGCCCAAGGAGTGTTAAATAGCTTTGGTCCTACAAGAAATTGGGAATTCGAAATATTGTATATTGGACAGGCATTCGGTAAAGATGGGGAACGTATAGCTACAGATAGATTGAAATCACATTCAACGTTGCAAAAAATATTGACGGATTATTATAGTTCGCATCCAGATAAGCAAATATATATATTTCTATTTGAATTCACACCAAAATTACAGATGAGCTTTGATGGTTTAACTGGAATATACACTGCTACACAGGAAGAAGAAGATAGTCATTTCAACGACGTAATGACTAATCCGTTAAAGTATAATCAGGTAATCAATATCACAGAGGCAGCAATGATTAATTATTTTAAGCCACCATACAACGTCAATTTTGTTGAGAGTTTTCCTAATGAAGAACATAAAGGTTATAATCAATACTATGATTTAGATTATAATAGTTTGATAGTGGAAATTGATTTAGAATTTGACGGCAATTTTTACGTTCAACTTTATTCAAAAACTAATCGAATTAATAGTTCTTTTGATTTTATTCAATATGATTTGTTTAATGATCCAAATAGAAAGAGTATGTATCATATTTTTAAGAGTAATGGCAAGAGATACGGCATTTAAAATCCCTTAATAATATATTATTAAGATAATTCATCCTAATATAAGAGTTATCTAAGGTTGGCTCATTTCGGAAATAGAAAATACTAATACAATTTGAACTTCTAATTATCTATATTATCTGAAATAAAATTTTCTGATGAATTTAAGGTATCTACAAAAGTAGGTGCTTTTTCTTTTCTCTCAATATAAGACTATTGACCTAAAGGCGAATCATGGATATAATTGTAATATATTACCGAACGTGTGTTCTGATGGAAAAGAAATATTTTTTTAAAAAATTAGTATATTCTATTGACATTTTTGTGAGATGAATAAGATAATTTGAGATTATAGAAGAAAAATATATAGTAGGGGGAATAGATCATGAAGAAAGAAAGTCAAACTAATACATATAAGAAAATAAAGATAGATGTAAGTTACATAGAGGAGATTAAGTCAGAAAAAGGTTTATATGTTAATGAAAATTATAAATATAAATAAAAAAAGGCAGCAAAGCTGTCTTTTAAATGCCATTTTTTATTTTTTTAAATGCTAAATAAAAATCATTTTCTGTAATTATAAAATCATCATAATTTAGCTTTGCTTCATCTTTTTCTTTTAATATTTTTTCTAAATTTATACTTCTACGTAGGCAATTATAAGCACCTTCTCGAGCGACAAAATTTATTTCTGCACCTGATAAACCAAATAATTTTTCTGAAAATAGTCTTTTATTTAAAGATTTTACTACAGGCATATTTCTTGTTGATATTGTAAATATTTTACAGCAACCTTCTTTTGTAGGTTTTTTTATCTCTATTGAATAATCAAACCTTCCCGGTCTTAGCAGAGCTTCATCAATTAATTCTGGTCTGTTTGTTGAGGCTATAACACATACATTACCGTAATCTTCTATTCCATCCATTAATGTTAATAATTGATTAACAATTTGAGAGTTAAACCTTAAATTTTCTTGTCCAGATCTATTTTGAGCTATAGAATCTATTTCGTCAAAAAAAATTATTGATGGCTGAAATTCGCGTGCTTCTTTGAAAATATTTCTTAAATTTTCTTCAGATTGACCGTAATATTTATTCAATATTTCAGGACCATTTACCGCAATAAAATGAGCTTTTATTTCATTTGCTATTGCTTTTGCAATCATAGTTTTACCACAGCCAGGAGGACCGTATAGGAGAATGCCTTTGTGAGGTTCGATTCCCAGATATTTAAATAAGTCTGGATTTATAATAGGTAGTTCTATAACTTCGCGTATTGTTTGAATAATATCATCAATACCTCCTATATCATCAAAAGTAGTATTAGGTATGAATTTATTTTTTTTACTTGTACTATTATCGTTATTATTAGATCTCATAACCGAAGTAAATATATTAATGCCTTTATTAGATTCATCTCTTGATTTTTTAGGTACGATACCTATTGGGTTTTGCTCAATTAAACTATCATTTTCATATTCTTCATACTTATAATCCCATTTATCTGAATTTTTAATATCAATACTATCCGGGAGCCTATCAATAGATTTTTTAACTGCTTCAATATTAAAGATGCTACATACATCAAGATGGTTTATTTCTATTTCTTTTTTCAAAGATTCTAGTAAAGTTTTTTTATCTATTTCCCATGCATCTTCTGAATTAAAATATCCAAATTCGTACCAATAAGTTTTTCTATTATAATAATATTCATATGTATGATCTGATACATACCTTTCTATCATAGTAAGATGCTGACAACCCCATCCTAATTTATTGCCAGTCTTGCAATGATTTTGAGGAATTATCGAGGTATTATACTGCTTTTCACAATTTAAAATTTTAAAAACCTGCTGCAATATATAATAGCTTGATTTCTTATTGTTTATATACAGTTCAGTTGATTTCCAATTACAAATTATATCCCATAATTCTTGTAAAAAAGTATTTTTTTCTTGCAATTCTTCTTTTTCTATTTTAATTGTATTTAAGTCGTTATTTTCTGATATAGGTCTGTAATTATTAAATTGATTAGCAATAGATATTGCTTTTCCATAGTTTTTGGAATTGGATTTAGCAAAGCGAATTTGGATTAAGCCTGGACAACTTGTATTAAAATCATTCCTACACATATAAAACCTCCTTATTTTAAAATAACGTAAATTTTTTAGCGTAAATTATAAAAATGACAACTGCAATTAATTGGTTGTCATTTTTTATTATTTTCTATTTGCTAAAACATCTATTATTTTTTTTATATCTTCTGGAGGAATTTCTTTATCAGCCATTTCTTTGGCAATGGTCAAATATTCTATTCCGATATCTCGCAATTCCTTTGGAAGTTTATCTCCTTCGAGTCTAATTGTAGTAGGATTATTTGTTCTGCCTAAAAGGTAGTCTAAGGAGCAATCAAAATAATCTGCGAATTTTTTTAATATAGTTTCATCCTTTGGAAATCTATTATTCGCTTCATAATATCCAATTACTCTATCAGATACTCCAACTATTATTCCAAGTTCTTTTTGTGTAATATTTTTTTCTTCTCTTAATTTTTTTAATCTATCTCCGAATAACATATTCATCACTCCTAAGTAAATTATAACATATTGTTCGAATAAAAAATAAAATCGAACAAAAAGTTCTAGAAATATATTGACAAAGAACGAAATGTTCTGTAATCTATAATTAGAACAAAACATTCGAAAGGAGGAGAAAAAATGAGTAATAATAATCTAAAATTTTATAGAAAACAAAAAGGAATCACTCAGAAAGAATTAGCTAGGGTATTTGGAGTAACAAATGATTATATTTCTCTTATTGAGAGAGGAAAGCAAACGCCCAGTTTAAGCTTAGCAAAAAGAATAGCAGATTATTTTGATACAACAGTAGATACGATTTTTTTTGAAAATGAAACGAACAAAACGTTCGAAAAAATAAGTAATAGCTCAAACAAAGCTTCATGAAAGGAGTGATACAAATAGAAACTTTAGCAGTAATAAAAAACAATATTCAAAAGCATAGAGCATATAAAAGACTAAATCAAGGAGAATTAGCAAAAGAACTTGGGGTAACAAGAGCTTACATATCAAAACTTGAAAATGAACATTTTTCTCCTAGTCCAAAGCTTATGACAAAGATATGTAAATACTTTGAGGTTAGCTTAGGAGATATGTTTTATATAGGGGATTAGGAAGGAGGTGAGAGCCATGGATAAGAAAGAAAAAAGAATTAAAATGTTGTGCTTAGCTAATGGAGATTGTTTTGAAAATGTAATTATTTCTATGAATGAAAGTGAATTCATAGAAGCTGTTGAAAGTGGAAAAGTAATTACTGCTGAAATCGATAAAAGAATTATTATGATAAATTCAGAATTTATTATTTCTTATGAGATAGGGGAGAGCCAAAAGTTATCTTTTGCTTAAAATATTTTATTTAGGTTTTCTAGTTTGAGATAAGGCACTACCAGCTACTGATTTAGCAGCTGAGCCATATCGTTTATCACGAAGAATTTTACTAGCTGTAGAAGCTACTTTTTTACTGGTTTGCTTTTTATTAGCCATAACATCACCTCTAAATATGTAGACTCTCCCCATAGAGTCATTCTACATAAAAAGAGATAAACCTTTATACAAATAACGACAAAAGAAGATAACTCATATTTAATAGAAAAAAAAGGAGGTATAGTAGGTGAAAGAAAAAATGAAGCTTTTTCAAATTAAACTAGATGTTTTAATCGAATGTGAAGAAGAGTGTCTAGAAGCAACTAAAATGGAAAACATAAAAGAATTTTAAGTTTTACAGAAATAGAGTAGACGCATTTAAGTTCTGTGAGAAAAAGTTTAATGAAGTATTTGAAATAGAAGGAGAATAGGACAAAATTTGATTCTCATAAAATTTACAAAAGGGGGGCGGTGATAGTGAGTAAGATAAAAACAGTTACAGAAATAATGCCTTTACCAGAGAATCTAGAAGAATTCGAGAGAAGAAAAGCACAAGCTTTTATAAGAATCTTAAGAAATAGATATCCCACAGAGCTCCTAGACCTAGCATTTGAAAAGCTAGAAGAAGAACTCAAACAAAATAATTAGTCAGTTTAGTCTGACTAACTTTTTAGAACGATAGGGTACAAGCCGAAAGGAGGTGCGCCATGGCAAGAAAGGAGAGACAGAAGGAGAGGAGGTATCTTAAATATGAATTCTAAGATACCCATGAAAGATAAGAAGATTAGAAAGTTTGTTTTCAAATGCAAGGTGAGAGAATTAACTTCTAGATTACAAGAAGAGATTTTAAAAGAAAGGTTGATAAAAGCATTAAGAATTGATTATTAAGCTAATTGTAGCAAAATAACTTGATATAAAGCTACAAAGGAATATAGGTACTTGGAATATTCCAGAGAGTAAATATTTGAAAACTAAATAGAAAGGGTGTGTGAAATGTGCTATAGGAAGCTAATGAAAAATGAAAGGAAGAGAAAGAACCTAAGTCAAGAACAACTAGCAATCCTATTAAATGTATCTCAATCAGATATATCTGAATGGGAGGGGGGAAAAAGAGAAATTCCAATAGACATAAAAAAGAAGATTCCAGACATTTTAGAAAGCAGTAGATTAAGACTAGAGCTCATAAGCGAGTTAGATGCAGATTTAATCGTCACACCGTATTACTCAGGAATTAAAAGTGATCTCATCAGACTTATCGCAAAGAACATAGAAGAGGAAGAAGAATCCATTAAGGCACAAAAAGAACTCTTTAATACGGTCCTAGAGAATATGACAGGTAAGGCATACACGAAAGAACAGCTAGATAGAATAGGAGATTTAATGGAGCAAATAGCAGATCCAGTAGGATGGAAAAGAATGCTTTTAGTAGGAGTTGAAGAAGAAATAGGAATTCCTATTAAAACTATAAATAGGAGAATAAAAAGAAAAGTAGTTTCAAAAGCATACGCTTAGAGAGGAGGATTAAGAATCAGATGGACAAGCATATAAACTTTTTAATTAACTCAGCAAAACATATGCAATTAGTGGATCAATCACAAATTGTAAAATCACTAAAGATTCTATTCTTAGCAGATAAAGCAAAAGGAAACTTTGATGAATTTGAAGGTTTTTTAAATAAGTTAGATTCAATAATAGATGAAAAGCTAGTGGAAATGAAAAAAGCCCTCTAAGCTGCAACTTAAAGGACTTAAAAAATAATTTTTAAAAATTTTCGTACTTGAATTATATCACAGCTTAAAACTTTTATACAAGAATCTTCAATAGGAAAATAGAAACTTTGATATGAAAGGAGATAGGAAAATGCCTATAGATCAATTAAAAAAAGAGTTAAACTGGGCAAAGATGGAGATCACAGACACCAAAACATATAGATTAATAGCTTTAAGCTTACAGACTATAGAAAGCCTTGAAGCAGAATTGAAAGATGCTAAAAAAGAGAAAGAAATCGCATAGGGAGGGATAAATTATGAGCAATGAAATACAAGTAATGCCTAGTAATGTATCAATAATAGATTCAGTAAATTTAAATGAAATATCAAACAAGATGATTAGAATAAGCCAATTTCAAACATTAGTACAAAAGACTTTAAAACAGAATCATGATTTTGGAATAGTACCAGGAACGAAAAAACCAACGCTTCTAAAACCCGGAGGAGAAAAAATTCTAATGCTCCTCGGGCTTAGAAGTGAATTTGAAATAGTAGATAGTACAAGGGACTTTGAAAACGGATTTTTTCAGTATCAAGTGAAATGTAAGCTTTATAAGGACTATACCCTTATTACAGAAGGGTTAGGGAGCTGCAACACAAAGGAAAGTAAGTTTAAGAAACAAGATCCTTTTTCTATAGATAATACAATGCTAAAAATGGCTAAGAAAAGAGCATTAATCGATGCAACCTTATTAGTATCATCTCTTTCAGACATATTCACTCAGGATATGGAAGATATGGACCTGCAAGGCACAAACGTAGAAGAAAGCAGCAAGCAAGTATATACAGATACATCAGGAAATATCTCTAAGGCTCAGGCAAAGAGAATGTTTGCAATCGCAGATGGTAATGCAGAGTTAGTAAAAGAAATTCTTAAAAAACATGGATATACATCAAGTGAAGATGTAAAGAAAACAGACTATAACAACATATGTGAAGAGATAAAGAGTAGATCAAAAGAAGGCTTGGAAGATACGCCATTAGGATAAAGAGATTGGAGGATTAAATATGTGGGCTATGAGTGATGAAGCTTTTGAAGATGAAGAAGAGTATCTGTTTTATGTAGAAGACTTTCAAAATGGGGATGGGGAGAATTAATCTCCCCAAATAAATGAGTATTAAGTTTTTAAAATAATATGAATGTCATTAGTCCAAAGAGGTCCTTGTTTTAAAAGCTATATATATATTATGGATAATTTTAAATATTCTATGCAAAATTTGAAAAGAAACTCTAAGATACAGTAGTTCTTTATAGTAAATATTATAGAAAAATTTAGGAATATAAAGTAGGTGATGTAGATGAATAATACTAATTATTTTGCAGTGATACCTGCAAATGTAAGATATGATAAAGAAATTTCAGATAAAGCAAAATTGATATACGGAGAAATAACTGCTTTAGCTAATGAAAAAGGATACTGTTGGGCTTCAAACAATTATTTTGCTGAACTATATGGAGTTAAAAAAGAAACTATCTCAAGAATAATAAGTCAACTAGAAAAAAGAGGTTATGTAAAGACTGTGCTTATATACAAAAAAAATTCTAAAGAAATACAAGAGAGAAGGATTTATATTCAAGTACCAATACCTATTGAGGAAAATGTCAACACAGGTATTGATGAAAATGACAATAGGGGTATTGATAAAAATATCAATACCCCTATTGACGAAAATGTCAAAGAGAATAATACAGTTATTAATAATATTATTAGTAATAGTAATAAAGAGCAAATTGCATGCCAACTGAAAGAGATAGTAAAAATTTTTAATGAAAATATTCATCCAATAACACCTATAGAGTTTGAAAAGTTAGTAGCTTATATAGATCAAGATAAGATGGATCATAGATTAATCATAAGAGCCATAGAAATAGCCGTCTGTAACGGAAGTAGATATTTAAGCTATATCGAAGGTATTTTGAAAAAATGGAGAGATAGAAATTTACTAACTGTAGAAGCAGTTGAGGCTTATATTCGGGATTATCAGGACAGGAAAAATCAAAATAATAATCAGATCAGAGAAGAAGGGGGAAGTGGTTTAAATGGAGATAGTAGGAGCAACAGCGAAGAAAATAATCCATATGCCAAGGTCAAAAAGCTTAAACTTGGGGGAAGATGATTATTGCGATAATTGCAGCGGAAGAACATCCATGGTAGTTGAGTTTTTAGGAGTAAAGAAAAGAGTTCCAGTAGCTTGCAAATGCAAATCGGAAGAGTATGAAAGAGAAAAGGAATTAGAGAGAAACAAAGAAAAGCAAAGGAGACTGGAAAGGCTTATAGCCTATAGCTTAATGGATGCAAGCTTTAAAAACTGTACCTTTGATAATTTCCTAGTAGGAAATAACAACCAAATTATAGAAAAACTTGCCTTAAATTATTGTAAGAACTGGACCAAAATGAAAATCAATAACGTAGGTATGCTTCTCATGGGAAAGCCAGGAGTAGGGAAAACATATCTAAGCTTTTGTATAGCAAATGAATTACTAAGTCAATATGTGCCAGTAATAGCAATATCAACAATAGGGCTTATCAATAAAATATTTGAAAGCTATTCTAAAAACGGGGAAGAAGGAGAAGCACACATAATAAATTCCCTTAAAAATGCAGATTTACTTGTATTGGATGATCTAGGAGCGGAGCACGGAAAGGATAAAACAAAGCAGATTATATATTCGATCATAGATAGCAGAATAAGAGCAGCCAAACCTATGATTATAACAACTAATCTAAATGAGCAGCAGTTAAGAAAAAAACTTCAGCTATCAGATGGAATCGATAGAACCTATGACAGATTAACGGAGGTTTGCCCAGTGATAGAAGTAGAGGGAGAGTCTAGAAGAATAGAGGCTGGAAATAGAAAATACAAAATTTTAGAAACTTTATTGAATCAGTAAAGGAGGACAAGACATGAGAGGGAGAGCCTGGACCAATGATGAAGTAAAATTTCTCAAAGGAAACTATGGAAAAATAAGCGTTGAAGAAATTTCTAAAAAGCTAAATAGAACGGAAAAAGCCGTGAAATCAAAATACGAAAGAGAGCTAGATAAAGAGTCAATAGCATCAAGTAGAGTCATACTACAACCAAGATCAGCAGGCGACCTTCCGGTACCTGAGAAAATGAAACTAGATTTAATATCAGGAAAGCTTTATCAAATAGAAATACGTTACACGGATTCGTATGATTCTACCGTAAAAGGCAGAAAGAAGACACAAATGAAGCTGAAATACATAGACGAGACAGAGAATTTATATATATTCGAGCACAGCTACGGGAAAAGAGAATGCTTTAGCAGATATACACCTAAAGATGAATTAACAATTAAACTTGCATAAGAAGGGATAAAATATGGATTTAGAAAAAAGAATGAATCTCTTAATAAGTGAAATAGAATCTTTAAAACATGAAACGGAATCCCTAAAATGTGAAATAGAATTGCTAAAAAACGAAATAGGCTTGATTATACCTAAATTTATCAGAAGCATTCTAGATAAAAAATTAAATTCTATTTACTTGAATAAATCGGAAAACAAGTTTGAATAGCTGTCTAGATTTAAATTAACATCAAAAAAACATAGGAGGAAATTGAAATGGATTTAGAAAAGAGAGTTGAAGAACTTGAAAAAAAAGTAGCTGAACTGGAAGCGCGAGTTCCAGAACAACTAAAACCTATAATAAAAGAATTCCAATACGAACCTTTAAGTATTGAAGAACTTAAAGAAGTTGGAGAAGGGGTACAGCAAATAATTCTTATAACGAATAAACGAAGATTAAAATTAAATGTTTAAAAACTATCCCCTATTTGAACACGTTCTTTGGAATACTCATTTAACATTTTAGCAGCTACTGTAGAAGAAATTTCAATAATTAATTCAATATCTTTAGTGGTTAAATTATTAGATTTAGTAGATAATCCATCTAAATTCGCAGTTAATTCTTTTATAATATCGCTTCTAAATTTCTCAATCATTTTTTCGTTTCTATTGTATTTAGAATCAAAAGAATTTCCAAAGACATAAGTTTCGCTTTTAGACCTCATAATTTACACCTCCTTTCTGTAAATATTATACAAGAAAATGGAGGATCTCACATAAATAGAACTTTCGACAGATAAAGGAATTTAAATAAAAACTTAGGAGGAGATTGAAATGAAAAATACAGGCATAGTGAGAAGATTGGATCAATTAGGAAGAATAGTTTTACCAATGGAGCTAAGAAGAACATTGAGCATAGGAGAAAAGGATGCATTAGAAATATTTGTTGATGGTGAAAACATAGTTCTTAAAAATATCAACCTACATGCATATTCTGTGGAGAGGAAAATGATTTAAAGCAGTTTGAAGAAAAAAATATATGTTCTAAATGTAAAGAGAAAATAAGTAATATTTAGTATCAAGAAAATTAATATCAAAAAAAGAAAAAAAGAAAAGGGGAGAGCATATGGAGAATAGAGGTTTCAGCTTGAAAATTTATAAGATGAACAAGCTTCAGTTAATTGAATACATATGGGTTAATCAAAAGGAGAAGAAATATTCTCTATCAGAACTCGGAAACATGACCTTTCAAGATATTTTAGACATAGCATTAAATATTCAAATATAAAAAAGGAGGACTACAGATGAATTTAATTAAAATAAATGACAAAAGTGTTAGCATAAAAGAATTTGAAGGAAAAAGAGTAATAACCTTTAGAGATATTGATAATATACATGAAAGACCGGAAGGCACAGCCAGTAGAAATTTTAATCATAATAAATTTAGATTTATAGAGGGTGAAGATTATTTTCATCTTTCAAAAACCGAAATAGAAAATACGAAAATCGTAGATTATAGTAGTGCCAAAGGTTTAACCTTACTAACAGAATCGGGATATTTAATGCTAGTAAAATCTTTTACGGATGATCTAGCTTGGGAAATTCAAAAGAAACTTGTAAATTATTATTTTAGAACAAAAGAAATAGTAAAAGAAATTAATGGGTTAAGTCCACAACTGCAATTTTTAATACAAATGGAATTGAAGCAAAAAGAACTGGAAGAAAAGATAGAAACTACGCAAAACCAAGTAAGTGAAATAAAAGATGTAATCATTAACAGAGAAGAAGATTGGAGAAAAGAAGTTGGAAGAAAGCTTAGAAAAATTGGACTTAAATATGGTGAGTATAAGAAATTCACTGATGAAAGCTATGAGATATTAAAGGAGCGTACTGGATGTAATCTTAATCAAAGGCTTGAAAATTTAAGACAAAGAATGGCTTTAAATGGAGCTACTAAAACGGCAATTGAAAATGCTAATTTTCTTGATGTTATTCACCTAGACAAAAAGCTTAAAGAAATATACATCACTATAGTAAATCAGCTTTATATAAAATATGCAGCTTAAAAGGAGGCTCGATATGGGGATTTTATACGACAACATAAAACGGATCCAGGAGCGAATAGAAAAGGAAAGCCACAGACCATGGAAAGATATTATTGAAGAATTCAAAAGAGAAAGTAAAGTGGGGGAGATAAATGAAAAGTGCAGAGAAATTAAAAAATATGAGAATTGACATTAGAATGGGGTTAACTGCTCAGGAACTAGCTGATAAGTACAAAATAAGCGTAGAATCAGCTAGAAACTATAGAAGCAATTACTTGAAGGTGATACAGAAACAAAAGAATTTAGAAAGAATTATTTAGTGGAGTTTTTTCTTTGAAAAGGTACTAATAAGCAAGAAATACCTCTGGCAAACGCATTAACCATAGATCTTTCAACATTTGTAAATGTTATCACTAAAGAACCTATAAAACTAATAGAAAGTAACATTAGGAAAATTTTTAATGGTTTAAGTTTAACCTCTTTAAAAATCAAATCTCCAGAAAGTAATAAATTAAATACTATATGAAACGTTATAAAAGTAACAATTGACCCTGTTAGAAGTGGTATAAGACTTTTAAGTATTATCATAGCAAACAACTCCTGTTAAAAAAATTATTTAGTATTATATCAGAAATAGAAATAAATAGCAAAATGAGAATTAGGGATGGTGAGATCATGAAAAAGGATATAAAGGTATTACTATTATATATGAGATGCATGAATATACAGAGTGTGACATGGTGTTTATAGATAAAACCGCTGAAAGATATGGATTTGCTATAAATGAAGATTTACAAATGCAAGAATTATAAATTAGGAAAATGCTTAAATAGTGAAGTAACTATTAGAATTGAAAGGATGTATAATGTTCTTTGAAAACTGAATAATACGGTAATTAGAAATATTAACTATTTTCTATGAATATTATATCATAAATACTCATAAATTATAATTCTGTAAATAAATGGTATTATCTGATATGATTGCTTGTGAATAACAAGAAAGGAAGGTATTTAATATGAAAATTGTAGCTATTAACGGAAGTCATAAAGGGAAATCAGGAAATACTGATTTAATGGTAACTGCCTTTTTGAAAGGGGCGCAAGAAGCAGGCGCAGAAACTGTTAATATTTGTTTAGCAGAAAAAGAGATTAAACATTGTAAAGCTTGTAAAGTATGCTGGTTTACTAGTTCTGGGGAATGTGTAATTAAAGATGATATGACTGAAATAATATCTTCTATGGAAGGAGAAGATATTCGGATTTTGGCTACTCCGCTTTATTTTGATAATATCTCCAGTAGACTAAAAGTCTTTATGGACCGATTAATGGTAACAGCCAGTCCTTATTGGGAGAAAGATAAAGATGGAGAATGTCGACATTTAACAATACACGTATCACCTAAACTAATGATGATATCAAACTGTGGTTACCCTGAAAGATCTCATTTCCAAGTGATTTCTCACTGGATTAAGAGAGTTGCACGTAACGCGAATACTGAGGTGATTGGTGAAATATATGCTTCACAAGGTGCTCTCTTGAGTACCCAAGTAGAAGAACTTCGTCCTATAATTTCTAACTATCTGCAGGCTTTAGAAATAGCGGGCAAAGAGATTATTACTGATATGAGATTGTCGGAGGAAACAAAGAATTTATTGGAAAAAAACTTTATTCCTGATGAAATTTACATTCGAGAAGCTAAGAAATATGTTGATAGTATGCTGAAAAAATAATTTTCAAATAGATCAAAAATATTAACCTAAGTTGGGAGGTCGAGGCCTTGGTTTAGGTTGAGTTATGACAATAAAATTAAACGATTTCTTAAAATACCGTATTATTCAGAAATGGATTTTACGGTATTTTTTATTTGGAAATACAGCACCACTACATAAGAAAAATGCAATTAAAATAATATTTTGCAAAGGAGGGAGATTAAATTGCATAGCAAAGATCTTTTAGAAAATTACACAGCTTTGCTTATAGCGATAGAGAAAGAAGTTTGCCAAGAAGAAGCTTTTAAAATTCTAGATATAGTAGCTGATGGAAAACAAATATCAAATAGAAAGTTCAAAGTTAAGCTAATAAATGAGGATATGAAAGATATGATAAAACTCAAAAACGAAGGTTTAACATATAAACAAATAGGAGAAATTTATGGAATAAGTGATCATGCTGTATATAGAAGAATTAAGAGGTATAAAGAAAAATGTAGTTAGGTTGGTGATATTATGAACAACAGAAAAATTGATTTTATAGGAGTTATTGTTGGTGCCATATTGGGAATTGTTGTTGGTAATGGTTTAGGGATGATTTGGAAATTTATATTAAAGTGATATAGAAGATTAAGAAGGTGTGAAAAATGAAAGAGGATATAAAGGATTTATTAGAGGTTATATGCGAAATGGCTCCATATGCAGAATGTGACCTGGTGTTTATAGATAAAATAGCTAAGAAATATGGATTTGTCATAGATGAAGACTTAAAGGTTCAACAATCAGAGAAAGGTTCGAATAAAGTAGTAGGATATTATAAAAAATAAAGAAACTGATTAATCAGTTTCTTTAGAGGCTAAAGGATCTTCTCCATACTCATTAGAGCCTGTAGTACCTTTTCTAAAAATAAGAACAAGAAACATACAAATATTGAAAATCGGAATTAATAGAAGCAAGGAATAGTATCCAGCGTGATTTAGATCATTCGATATTAAGTTTTAGGGGGTGAGATTTTGAGAGATACAAGTTATGTAAAAAATTACAAGATGGCCAACAAAGGAATGCTCTTTGAAGAAGAGATTATTAAAGCTAATGAAGGATATAAAAATAGAGGAATAGCTTTAATACAAAAGATAAGCACTCCATGGAAAGTAGTAAGAAGCGGAAAGAAAATAATATCAGCATTCCCAGAAGGAAAAAGTACTCTAGATTTTAGAGGAACCATTAAACCAGGAATAAGCATATCTTTTGATTGTAAGGAATCAGAAGATGAAAAGGGGTTGCCTTTAAAATACATTGAAGATCATCAAATAGAATATATAAGAAATGCCCTAGATATAGGAGAGAAAAGCTTTATTCTCTGCTACATGAAAAAGTATGATAAAAGATATCTGATTCAAGGTAAAACGGTAATTGAATATTGGGACCGATGGCAAGGGAACAAAGGAAGAAGAGGATTCAACTACATACCAATGGAAATCATGAAAGAAGTGAAGTCCAGAAATGGAATAGCACTTGACTACATTGAAGGATTGGAGGGAGTAATATGAACCGAAGATTAATAATAATTGATAGACATACAGGGAAAGAAGTTGAAAGAGTAGATTTTACAGGAGGTTATAACATAGCCGTAGCAAATCTACATGACTCAGGTGAAATAAAATTCATTAGAACATTAGACAATGGAAAATACGATGAAAGGCACTGGATCAAGAATTATCTATATAGACCTATAGCTGAAAGGTTAGTCGCTAAGTTTCCTGAGATAAGCCACATAAAACCAAGTAAAATACTTTTTATAGAAGATACTGAATGGGAGAGGGGAATTGCAAAACAGCCATGGATTGCCAATACGAAAAAAGCAAATAAGCAGCTAGAATCTATGACAGGATATGAATATGTGATAGAGATAAGAAGCTACTTCACAGATAAAATGAGTAAACCTCAAGTGATAGCATTAATATATCATGAAATTAGACATATACATCAGGATGGATCCGTACTAAAGCATGATATAGAGGATTGGAGCAACATGGTAGCGACACTAGGAAAGGATTGGGCTACTACAGATCATGTGATCGAGAATATACTAGATGATGATTTTGAAGGATGGGATGATCTTAGAAGAGCAGGAAGGCAAATAAGTATGTTTGAAGGATTAAAAATGGTGAAATAAGAATTTGCTAAAACACAAATTCTTATTTTGAAAATAATTTATTTAGATTGAGAGTTATCTGTTAATTGCTTTTCTCCAATCTCAATAAGTTTTCTAACGCTAATACCTTTATCACGAGAAGCAAGGAAGCTTCCTTCTATGCATAATTCTTTTGCATATTCTAATTTATATTGATCTAGTGCTTCTCTTGCTTCAGGAACCAATATTCGGTTATTGGACATTTTAATCAACTCCTTTAAGTATAGTATGTAAAATGAAGAATAAAATATGACTTAAATATAATGGAAGATTATAAGACTATAAAGTTTAACTAGGGAGGAAAATCAAAATATGAATAATAAAATTGAATTTACAGCATCTATACCACCAATACAATCAGCAATTAACACTGGTAGTGATGGAATGAGGATAAAACTAGATATTCCTGAAACAGATATTTCTCAGGCAATAAGATTAATAACCCTTAGAGGAAAAGCATTTAAAGTAACAGTTGAAGAAATATAAGAATATAATACCTATTATCGTAAAATGCGTACTAGCAAGGGGGCAGAAACAATGGAACAAACTAAAAAGCAAATATTACAATATCAGATGATTACTTTTATAAAATGTGTTTTAGATTGTGCAGAAAAGGAAGATAAATTAGATCACATAAACATAGAATTAAGCAATCATAATGGCAACTTACAAATGGATTATAGAATAAGAGATAGGAAAAAAGCATATTAGTCCTACTGGACATCCAGCGGACACTTCTAACCTAAATATAGGCTAGGAGTGTCTTTTTATTTACACGAAGGATGGGAGATATATGAAAAAGGATATAACTGATTTAGTAACTACTGCTGCAGTAATACCAGATAGATTAAAGAAGCTAGAAAAACTGATGAAATATAAAGATGGAATTATATATCAGAAGAAAGATGGAAGGAGAGATAAACATGGGAAGAAAAAATAATGATACATACAAGAAAACAGAATGGATGCTTTACAATTATAAAATGCTTAAGGTTAGTGTAGAAAATTTGAAATCAGAGGTTGAGGAATTAAAGATGGACACTGTAGGAACTGGATGCATTAGATACGATAAAGAAAAAACTTCACCTACTTATAAGATAACATGTACAACGGAGGAAGAAGCATTAGATAACATTGAAAGAATTGATAGGTTAGAAAAGCAGATCATAAGAACTCAGAACAAGATTGATAAAATAGACAGAGCATTAGAGGCTCTTAATGATGAAGAGAGGACTATAATTCAATTAAGATATATGAATGGGTTACAATGGTGGCAAGTAGCAGGGACCGTTAAGTATAGTGAGCGATGGTGCAAAGAAAAAAGAAAAGGCTCCATAGGAAAGTTAGCTTTAGGGATATTTGGATACACTTCACTTTTACTTCCCGAAAACTGTCACATTTCTTAGGAAATCTATGGTAATATGGTATATAGAGAAATGAGGCAGTTTCATGCAACTGCTATTGAAAAGGTGAAAGGTTAGATGTTAATCGTTAAGATTATTAATCTAACCTTTCTTCATGTTTAAAACAAATAAGCAAGTGCTTAAGACACTTTTAACAGGTGTCTTTTTTTATACCCATTTTTAGAGGACAATGGGGCGTCGGACTGGATGCCCCCCCGCTTCCCTCCTAATAAGACTATTTAAGGAGTATAAGTTTTATAGTCCTTATTTCATTTGAATAAATATAAATATTTGGAGGTAATAATATGAATGAATTAGTTTTTATTAAAAAACAAAATGGAGATAATAAAAAATGAGGTGTTGAATTTGGAATTAAATTTAAAAAAGAATTTAAGTATTATAGACAGAAGTCTAAGGATAGTTATAGGAATATTATTAATAATATTAGTATATAGCAAAATATTAAATGGATGGTTAGGCACATTTGCTATAATAATAGCTATATCTCAGTTTATTGAAGGTTTTTTAGGTTATTGAATTGTATATGATTTGATGGGGTGGTCAACCCTAAAATAATTAAGGAGCCAGCAGGCTCTTTTTTCATGCAAAACAAACGAATAAGCAATTAGCGTCGAGGTGGTGGTATGGCAAGAGTAAGAAGTCCAGATAGAGATAAAGCAGAAAAGATGTATTTAAAATCAAAAGGAACAGCTAAACTCAAAGACATAGCAAATGAGTTAGGAGTATCAGAAGGAACCGTCAGAGGATGGAAGAACAAAGATAAATGGGATGATAAATTGAATGGAACGTTCCAAATAAAAGATACAAAAAATACGGAACGTTCCAAAAGAAAAAAAGGTGGCCAGCCTAATAATAAAAATGCAGTAGGCCATGGCGCACCAGAGCAAAATAAAAACGCAGTAACTACAGGAGAATTTGAATCTATATTCTTTGATACTTTAGAAGATGATGAAAAAGAGTTAATAAACGCTATAGAAATTGATAAAAAGAAATTACTAGAGCAAGAAATAAAACTTCTAACAGTAAGAGAAAGAAGAATGCTTCAAAGAATAGCAGATTTGAAAAAACATGATTTTACTGTAGTGAAAAAAGATACTGATAGAAGCATTGGTCCTTTAGGTCCAGTAGATAAAGTTAGTGAAATTCAAGAAGCTACTTTAGGACAAATACAAAAAATAGAAGAATCATTAACTAGAATCCAGGATAAAAAAGCTAAACTGATTTCAGAACTTCATAAATGGGAGATGGATCATGCTAAGCTTGAGCTTGAAAAAGAAATGAAAGGAAAGGGTAAGGAGGAAAATAAGGTAGAGGTATTAGATGATAAGGAACTAGATGAATTGCTGGAAGATGATGTAGATGACTAAAGAAGAAAAGAAATTATTCATAAAGTATCTAAAAAAGCATTTTAAGAAGAAATATAAAAAGAATTGGGATGCTGAATTTAGAAAATACCTGAAAGGTAGACCCTTAACTGGACCTCATGGTGCAAGACGAAAGCTAGGATATATTGACCTTGAATACTTTGGCAAAGCCTATTTTCCTCATTACTTCAATAGAAAAACTCCTCAATTTCATAGAGAATTAGATGCAATATGGAAAAATGGAGTTATAAAAGAAAAGGATGGAGTTAAAAGAGCAGTAGCAGCACCAAGGGGGCATGCTAAAAGCACAAACTTAACATTTAAAGACACCATCCATTCTGTAGTATATGGATATAAACATTATATTCTAATCATTTCAGATTCATCGGAGCAAGCAGATGGATTCTTAAGTAACATAAGAGATGAATTTGAAGACAACGAAGCATTAAGAGAAGATTTTGGAGACTTAAAAGGAGCTGTATGGAAAAACAGTGTACTTTTAACTTCTACAAATGTAAAACTTGAAGCACTTGGAGCAGGGAAAAAGGTAAGAGGTAGAAAACATAACAACTGGAGACCTGATTTAATAGTCCTGGATGATATAGAAAATGATGAGAATGTCAGGACCATAGAGCAGAGGAAGAAACTTGAAAACTGGTTCTATAAAGCAGTATCAAAAGCCGGTGATGATTATACAGATATAATCTATATAGGAACACTTCTCCATTATGATTCTCTACTTGCTAAAGTATTAAGAAACCCTGCTTATAGATCAAAAAAGTATAAAGCTGTAATTGAATTTGCTAAAAATAAAGACCTATGGGATAAATGGGAGCAGATTTTTATAGATTTATCCAACGAGAATAGAGCAAAAGAAGCCTATTCTTTTTTTATGGAAAATAAAGAGACTATGCTTGAAGGAACTAAGGTTCTTTGGGAAGATAAACTTTCTTATTATGATCTTATGGTTATGAAGGTATCTGAAGGAGATGCATCTTTTAACTCAGAGGAACAAAACGAGCCGATTAATCCAGATGATTGTTTATTTAATGAAGAATGGTTTGACTTTTACAATGAAGCTGCCATAGATTTTAAAGATGAGAAATTTATATTTTATGGATTTGTGGATCCTTCTTTAGGCAGAAGTAAGACAAGTGATTACTCTGCTATTATTACTATAGCCAAAGACAATAGCACAGGATATATGTATATATTAGATGCAGATATAGAAAGAAGACATCCAAGTACAATAATAGAGGACATACTTGAAAAAGAAAAATGGCTTAGAAAATCATTTGAAAGAGGATATACTTTCTTTGGTGCTGAGACAAATCAATTTCAATGGTTCTTAAAAGAAGAATTAGCAAAAGCCAGTGCAAGAGCAGGACTGTATTTACCTATAAAGGAAATATATCAAACATCAGACAAGACTATGAGAATACAAACACTTCAGCCAGATATAAAAAACAAATATATCAAGTTCAATAGTAAATTCAAATTATTATTAGAGCAGCTTAAATATTTCCCCATGGCTGATCACGATGATGGTCCAGATGCACTTGAAGGATGTAGAACGCTTGCTAAAAATAACAAGGTTGAATACAACAAAGATATTTATAACAAAGGTATGGGACTTAAATCTAATGAAATTAAAAACCATTACAAGAAAGGAGGAAATGTATTCTAATGAATGTGATAGATCAATTGCTTAAACTAAGCACAGCAGAACAAAAAGAGAGAAAAAAAGCTAAAAAAGATTTCATATATTTTCTTGGTAAATGCAGAAGTGAAGATATAAATAGAGTAGATGTTGATTTATTAGGTCAATCGTGGATGACAGCTGATGATTTAGATTATGTGCCTACACAGGACATAAGAAACAAAGTAAAACCTTTTCTTAAAAAGCAAGCACGATTTATGTTTGGTAGAGCTCCAAGTATTTTATTTAAACCTTATTATATAAAAGATAAGGACAAATGCGAGGAATTAAGGCAATTTATAGATGGTATTTTAGAAGAAAACAGCTTTTGGAGTGATACTTTAAAGGCTTTTTTAATGTGTACTGTTAGGAAAAGAGTATTACTTAGATTAGAAGCTAATCCAGGAGAACCAATTAATATTATCTATAACAACATAGAGGATTTCACTTATAAGAAGGAAGGAAAGCATCTTAAAAGCGTCACTATGGTATCAATAGATAAAGATACTATAGATAAGGAAGATCATGAAAAGATTTATTACAGATATACCTATGCCATGGCAGATGATACTTGCAAGCTTAAGATTGAAACCTTTAAGGGTGACAACTTGGATCCAGATAAACCTCAAAAGACAGAAATAAGAGATACAGGATTAAGTAAAATGCCAGCCTGGGTTATTATAAATGGAGGACTTTTAGGTGATGAATTTGGAGAATCTGATCTAGAGGATTTAAAAGATGCTCAAAATCAATACAATAGAAGAAATTCAGATTTTGCAGATGCTTTAAGATTTCAAATGTTTGGTCAAACCGTGATTATTGACGCTACAGAAGACACCGTTAATAATGCAAAGGTTGCCCCTAATGGATTATTACCTCTTGTTAGCTTAGGCGATGAAGGGAAAAAAGCAGATGTTAAAAGAATAGAGAGCAGTTTCAGTTCAGCGGAACCTATTGAAATGTATCTTAAAAGAGCAGAGCATGATATGCATCAAGCTCTAGATATGCCAGAGGATGAACAGTTAAGAGAAATACCTTCTGCTAAGGCTATGAAGTATATGTATAATGATCTAATTGCTAGATGCGAAGAAAAGTGGAACGATTGGGAAATGTCAATTAAGCAGCTTATACGATTAATTATAGAAAGTTGCAGTAAATTCAATTGTTATAAGGAATGGGATAAGTCCTGGAATGATTTGAAATTTAGCATAATAGTAAATCATAACTACCCTATTCCTGAAGATGAAGAAGACAAAAAACGTCTAGCTTTAGAGGAAGTAAACAGTAATGTAAGAAGTCATAGAAGCTACATTAAAGATTTCTCAGATGAGGAAGATGTTGAAAGTGCCATGGCTGAAATAATAGAAGATATAGAATCTATAAATGCAGCACAGCAGGATCAATTTATATCAAAATTAGATTCTGAATTAAATGGAGAATAGTGCTATGAAAAATAATAGCTTATACATGGATTTAGTTCACAAGTCAAGAAAAAAGCATTTACAGCTAACACTAGATAATTACAAATACATTAGAAATTTATATAAAGATGCAGCAAAGGATTTAGAAGCCATGGCTAAAACAGCTAGAAAAGATAGCTTGAACGAAAGATGGATAAGGGACTATCAAAAGACCATCAATGAGGAAATAAAAATCCTGAATAAGATTATAAGCACCAAGGTAAGGGAAGATATGGGCTCAAGTGCACAAAATGCTACATATGTTCAATTAGATTTCTTCCATGGAATAGGGTTAAGATATGGCTTTAATTCAGATGAAAGCTTTAATCCGATTTTCTCATCCACTCCAACAAATGTTATAAAAGAATTAGTAGCTGGAGAGTTTTATAAAGATAATAAAAGTCTTAATGAAAGGATATGGAGTAATAGTAATAAAACAAAGAAAGATATTGATTATATTATCCAAAAAGGAATTCTACTTAAAAAATCATCTTATGAACTAGCTAAGGATCTTCAAGTGTACATCAATCCGGAAGAAGAAAAGCCATGGCCATGGAAAAAAGTTTATCCTGGAGCAGGAAATAAAACCATAGACTACAATGCTCAAAGACTTGCTCGAACTGCAATAAATCATGCTTATTTTTTAGCAAATATAAGAAGTTGTAGTAAGAATCCTTTTGTTGAAGGAATTCACTGGGAATTATCAACTAGCCACTATATAAGACAGGTTGAAAAATGGGGGGAAGACATATGTGATGAGTATGCAAATCAAAATAATTATAAATTAGGAAGAGGGAATTTTCCTATAGAGGAAGTTCCTGTGCCTCATCCTCAATGTTTATGCTCTCAATGGGCTTTTATTCCGAAGTCATTAGATGAAATAGGGACAGAGTTAAGAAGATGGCTAGATGGAGAAAGTAATTTTAAACTGGATAATTGGTATATGAAATATGGACTAGAATTTGCATCCTAAAGAGATGTTTTTTATGCTCAAATCGGAGGAGGTTAAAGAAATATGGATTTATTACAGTATCTTAAAAAAATACTAGGAGATGAAGAGGGACAAAAGGTTTACGACAAGATAACAGCAGATCAAGAGAATATATTAATTGTTGATTCTAAAAAAGAATCTAGGTATGTAGAAAAAGAAAAGCTAGATGCAGCCAATGAAGCTATAACAGACTATAAAAAAGAAATAGGTAAAAGAGATAAGCAGCTAGAGGATTTAGAAAAGAAAGCAAAAGGAAATGAAGAGCTTACACAAGAAATAGAAAACCTCAAAATAGCAAATACGAAAGAAAAGGAAGTATATGAAGCAAAGATTAAAGAAAAAGATTTCAATTATGCTTTAGATAGAGCTTTAACTGATTCAAAGGCTAAAAATGCCATGGCAGTTAAGGCTCTTTTAAATGTAGAAAATATCAAGCTTGATGGTGCTGATTTAATAGGTTTAAAAGAGCAATTAGAAAAGCTAAAAGAATCAGATGCCTATTTATTTGAAGAAGAAGTAAAAGGCGGAACAGGGAAAATAGGAGGTGGTCCATCTTCATTAAATGATAATCCAAAAGTAAAAAGTTTAGGTGAAAAACTTGCTGCAGAAAAAGCAGAGGCTATAAAAGCCAGTGAACAATTAGATGGATTCTTTAAATAAAAGGAGGTAGAGAAATGAGACAAAGTTCAAGATCGATATTTACGCAACAGAAAGACATTAGAGAAATAGCTGGAGATCATTACATCAATATCAATATAAAGGTAGCAAAGACAGATGTAGCAGCTAAATTAGTTGATGGGGTACTTCTTGCTGGTACATTAGTAGATAGCACGGGAAAACCAGCCAATGGAGCAATGACTTATGGAATAGTATTTGCAGATGTAGACTTCAATGGTTCAATGGGAACTGAAATACTGCCAGTTATGATTCATGGTTTTGTAAATAAAGCTAAAATTGAAGAATATAGCGGTGAAGTTGTGACACCAGAAGCTATAACAGCTTTAAATATGATTAAATTCTTATAATTAGGAGGAGTGATAATATGGAATTAAGTAAATTTATAAACGCAAAAGAAATAGCATTGTATATTTCTAATTTACCTCCACAGGTAAATATTGATGCAGCATTATTTCCAAATGACAAACAATTAAGTCCAGAACTTGAATTAGCGAAAGGATCAAAGCAAAGACCGGTTGCCTTAAGATTATCTACCTTTGATACAGCTGCTAAAGTAAGAGCTTTAAAAGCAGATGTATCTCTTGAAAAGAAAGAAATACCTTTCTTTAAAGAAGCAATAGGGATAAAAGAAAAAGATAGAAGAGATTTAATTATTGCTAAAAATTCTAATAATCAAAATCTAGTTGAGTTTTTAGTAAAAAATGTATTTGAAAACTATGCAAGTTTAGTAGCTGGAGCAGATGTTCAAGCCACTAGAATGAGAGCACAGTTAATGCAAAAAGGTGAGATAAACATAGCAACAAAAGATGGAGATATTGTGGCAGATTATATAATACCTGCTGACCATAAGGAAGTTTTAACAGGAACTGCTATGTGGAGTGATCCAACTGCTGACATTGTAGGTGATATAAAAAGATGGCAAAAGATTTTTACAGATGCAGGACTTGAAAAGCCAACTAGAATGCTGCTAACGGAAAAAACATTTGGGTACATAACCCAAAACACAGCAATAACAAATGACTTAAAGTCAAGGATATTAGGAGAAGTTATTTTAACAGATGAAGATTATATCTCTTTTCTAAATAAAAAATTAGGATTAGAACTAGCCTTCTTAAATGGTGTATTCGTAAATGAAGAAGGTAAAACAATGAATTTCTATGAAGATAACTTAGTAACTTTAATTCCAAAAGGAACACTAGGTAAAACCATTTACGCAACTACTCCTGAGGAATTTGATAAAGAGTATGGTAGTGGAAAGCTTGATACACAGGTTATTAAGACAGGAATAGCAATAACCACAATGGTAAAAGAAGATCCAGTAGCAGTAGATACTAAAGTATCTCAAATAGTAATACCAAGTTTTGATAAAGCAGACGAGTGTTTCTTTGCAACAGTAGCATAGGAGGGGAAATTTCCTCTCCTTTTCAATTTTATTAGAAAGGATGTTTATAATGGCTAAATCAGAGAAAAAAGAACAAGTATTAATGGTAAAGGTAAAATGTTTGGTTAACTTGAAATATGATAGAGAAGTTAAAAAAATGGGTGAAGAGTTACAAGTAAGAAGTGAAGATGTAAAGGGGTTAGTAAAAAGAGAATTAGTAGAGCCGATGGAAGATTTCGAGGTTAAAGAAGATAATCCAGAAAATGAAGATCCACATAATCCAAAACAGTAGGTACTGCCATGGCCAATGATATAGAATTATTAAAATTCAATCTACAGGAAAGAGAGTATCCTTATTTTCCAGATAGTGAGCTTGAAATACTTCTACAGCAGCATAAAGATGTAAAAACAGCTACCTACTATGGTTGCATCATGAAGGCAAATAATGATGGTATTGAAGTATCTGGAATTAAAATACCTTCAAATAGTGCGTATTGGCTTAAACTAGCAGAGGAATTTAAACCAAAACAGGTTTTAAGTTATAAAACTTCAATGAAAAGAGCTGATGAAAGATGAAGTTAAACATTGAAAAGATACAAGGAAAAATAAAAAAAGTTATAGATCAGTTAGGGATAGAGGTAGTTATAAAAAGAAATGTATTGAATGAATTAAATGAGCCAATGGATGAACCTGTTATTGTATGTACGTTAAAAGGGTATTTTCATAAAGGGAAATCATCATTAAACATAAATTTAGTAAATATATCTGATGCAGGAAGAGTAATTGGAAACAAAGCTGAATATCTAATGATTATTTTAGATAAAGAAGGTCAGCTGGTTCAGGAAGAAGATTTCTTTGAAATTAAAGGAAAGAAATATAAGATAGTAGACCTTGGAAATAACTTTGATATTTACAACGATATGCTTCTAAAAAGGATGTGATCATATGAGTTTTAGAATGGATATTCAAGAAGCATTAAGAGGACTTACTGAAACAGAAATAAAAATGAGGGCTGCAGTTGGAGTTTATGCAGATTCTGCAGGAAAGAAAATGGAGGGGGAAGCAAAACAAAATGCGCCATGGGAAAATAATTCAGGTAAGGCAAGACAAACCATAACTGGAGGTCATGTTTGGGAAGGAAACAAATGTCTTGCATATGTAGCTGGAAATATGCCTTATTCTCCATACCTAGAACTTTGTAATGAAGGAAAATACGCCATTCTAGGACCTACTGCCAAGAAAATGGCTCCAGAAATATTAAGAGGATTGGCAAATTTATTAAATAGGTAGGTGGGCTATGACAGAACAAATATTGTTACATCTTAAAAGAAAAGGATTAGAAGTTTATTTTCCAGGGCAAAAGCAAGGGTTATGTGAAAGGTCTTATTCAGTTGTAAAGGACAATGGACAATATGCCATGGGAGATACTAATAAAGTAGGGTACTCAACTATAAATATTATAGTTTTCTGTCCCCTAAGCAAGTATTCTCAGATTGGAAAATATAAAAAAATCATTAAGGGTCACATGAAAGAGCTAGAAAACTTGACACCTACAGGATATGAAAGCCCTGTTTTAATAGAGGATAAGGTAAAGGCTTACACAATGCATATAGAATATAAAATATTAAAAAGATTATAAGGAGGGATAGTATGTCAGAACTTCAAGGAATGCCTTTGGTTAATATAACAAGGGTTGAAATTGTTACTGAAGAAACTACACCAAAAACGTATATTTGGCAAACAGCAGATAAAGCCAAAGTTACTCCAGAAGTAAGCAAAGGAAAAGAAACAACATTAAGAATTAAAAACACCATTTATGCAAATGACAGGACAGAAGATATCGTTACTGGATACAATCTAGAATTCCAAGATAGTATGTTTATTCCAGAAGTATTTGCTATAGTTGATGGGGGTACTGTCAGATACGATGAAACAGATACTACAAAAGTAGTTGGCTATGATGCTCCTGAAATAGGAAAGGTTGTTCAAAGGATTTTATTTACTCTTAATGTTTATACAGAGGAAAAGGATCAGTCAGGAGCTGTTGTTAAATATGCGAAGTTTGGATATAAGCACTGTAAAGGAAAACCAGCCGAATATGACATTGAGGATGGGAAGTTTATGGTCTCAAAGCTGAAAATGGAATCAAGACCGAAGGCAGGAGAAAAACCTGTATCTATTGATTTTTTAGATAAATTGCCCATATAGCTTAGTCTAGGGAGAACCTAGACTTTTTCTATTTACAAAAACAAATTATAGATGGAGGGATTTTATATGTTAGTTACAAGTTTAGATAAATTAAAAGAAAAAGCACAAGGTCAATTAGTAGAACTTCCAGGATGGGATGAAGAAAATTTTGTTTGTAGAGTAAAAAGAGTATCGATGTTAGGATTAGCGTCACAAGGTCTAATTCCTAATTCTTTATTATCTGCAGCAAATAAACTTTTCACAAGTAGAGTAGATAATAATACTGATCTAAAGGATATTTTTAAAGTCATGGAAGTTATTGCAAAAGAAACTCTTGTAGAACCTACATATCAGCATATAGAAGACTGTGGATTAAAGCTTACAGATGAACAGCTTACCGTGTTACTTAATTATTCTCAACAAGGGGCAAAAGCTTTAGAACGATTTCGTACAATCAAGCCAAATAGTGAGGATAATAAATCAGAGCAAGATATACAACAAAAAACCAAGTGAGATACTTAGTATAGATGATGAATACACAGCATATTGCTTTGATGAGGCCTGTAGTTTCATATTGAATAAAATTCAAAACGATAAGATTCCAAATTGGATAGATGAGGAGAAGATAGTTCCTGAAAACAACAATAATTTAATTGAATTTATGAAGAAGCACTCTTAATAATAAGGGTGATTTTTTGTGCATTTAAAAAGGTAGGTGGTGATATGGCAATAGATGCTGGAACAGTTGTTGCAGCCTTAGAACTAGATACAGGAAGATTTACAAGTGCATTAAGAAGTGCTGGAGCTGATTTAGCTAGATTTGCAGATTCCAGCAATGATATGGGAACGAGAATTGATTCTCTATCGAGTGGGTTGAAAACTGTTGGAAGTTCGCTATCTGTTGGATTAACAGTTCCTTTAGTTGGTGCTGGAGCTGCCATGGCAAAATTTGCAGGAGACTTTGAGGAAAGTAGTAATAAAGTATCTACTATTGCAGACACATCAGTAGTAAGTATGGATAAATTAAATAAAGGTGTTTTAGAAATATCAAATGCTACTGGCGAAAGTGCCACTTCTCTTAATGAGGCACTTTATCAAACCCTATCCGCTACAAATGACACCGCAAATTCCCTAGGATATTTAGAGATAGCTTCTAAAGCTGCAGGAGGAGGATTTACGAGTACAGAAATAGCTGTAGATGGATTTACTTCTGTAATGAATGCCTACGGCATGAAAGGAACAGAAGCAATGCAGAAGGTATCCGATATGATGCTTCAAACTCAAAATGCAGGTAAAACAACTTTCGGAGAACTTTCTCAAAGTTTGTATAATATTATTCCAACAGCTGCAGCTTTAGGTGTAAAATTCGAAGATGTATCCGCTGCCATGGCTACAATAACAAGTCAAGGAACACCCACTTCAGTTGCTACAACGCAGCTAAGACAATTGTTTGTTGAACTATCAAAAGCCGGAGGAGATGCATCAGAAGCTTTTGAAAAAGTAGCAGGAAAATCATTTAAACAATTTATAACTGAAGGTGGAAATGTTCAAGAAGCTCTGAAATTAATGGAACAAGCTGCTAAGAAAAATGGAGTAGAATTAAAAGATATGTTTGGATCTGTAGAAGCAGGAAATGCAGCTATGCAGTTAACGGGCAATGGAGCTAAGAAGTTTAAAGAATCTCTAGAGCAAATGCAAAATTCAGCAGGAGCTACAGAAGAAGCTTTTAATAAAATGGATCAAGGATTAAATGATGGAATAGAAGATATGTTAAATTCTCTAAGAAATTTAGCGATAAGCTTTGGTCAATTATTGGTTCCAACGATAAATTCTGTAGTTGAGTATATTCAAAATTTAATAAATTGGCTTCAGGGATTGGATGAAAATCAAAAGAAAATGATAGTGACCATAGGAATGGTAGTTGCATCCATAGGTCCAGCTCTGTTAATTATAGGGAATTTAATTACCACAGTAAAAACATTAGGGAGTGTCATAATGTTTTTAGCTACCAACCCTATAGGAGTAACAATAACCGCTATAGGATTTCTTTCGGTAGCATTTTATGATTTGTATAAGCACAATGAGAAATTTAGAGAATTTGTAGATGGTCTTATAGAAAAATTTAAAAAGTTCATAACTTATCTTAAGAATACTGATTTAAAACAAATTGGAAAAGACATCATAAATGGACTTATAAATGGTATTAGTAGCAAAGTAGAAGAAGTAGTAGAAAAGGCAAAGGAAATTGCAAGTAAGATTACTTCTTCTATAAAAAAAGCACTAGATATAAATTCTCCTTCTAGAGTTACAACTATGTATGGAGAATATGTTGCCGAAGGCCTTTCTGTTGGAATGGAAAATAAGAAAAGGAATGTTAGTAAATCAAGTAAAGAGCTTACCAAGATAATAGTAGATGAACTAGAAAAGACAAAAGATATAACCAAAGAATCTACCCAAGAAACTGCTGCTATTATAGCAAATATTTTGAACAGCACGGAAGGTGTAACTAAAAAATCTACAAAAACAATAAATAAAGTAATAGCGGATGCACTTAAAGATACAAAAGGTTTCACTAAAAAAGAAACAGATGAAATATCCAAAATAGTTATAAATTCTTTAGATAAGACAACTTCTAAAGTTTCCAAGTCAACAAAAGATTTAGCACAGATTATAAACGAAGCTTTGAGTAAAGTAAACAATTATGTAAATACTACTACTTCAATAATAGAAAAGAGATTTGAATTGTGGGCATTGCAAAATAAAAAGCTTGAAGGAAGCAGTGAATATCTATCTAAACAGCTTGAAGTTCAAAAAGAGACACACAAAGGATTAAATGATGAAATAGAAATTACTCAAAAAGCAATACAGCAGCTCACTCCTAAATATGGGGAAAATTCTATACAAGTGCTAGAACTTCAAAACAAGCTACTAGATCTTCAAATTGCGCAGCAAAAAGTAAACCTTGAAATGGAAGATACTAAGAAAGCTATTGAATCTGCTGCAGGTGCTTGGAAAGAATATTATACTGTTATAGCGCAAGGAGTATATCAAAGTTCTAGCGGTAGTTATTTTAATGAATCCACCGGAAAACATTATTTGAAAGATGGAACCATAATAAATGATGATGGAACTATAATATGGGGGAGCAGTGGAGAAAAAAAGGATTCTAATTCAGGTTCTTCCGGAGGAACCAATAATAATCATTTAGATCGCATTTATGGAGAAGGGATATATAAATATGTAAGTGGTCGTACTCATACCAATGATTTTAGCAGTTTATCTTCTTATGAGAAAGATCAAGCTAGCTTTGATATAGAAAAGTTCAAAACTGTGCTAAAAGACCTAGAAGGAATTTCCTATCAAGATGGAGATGAGACTGAATGGGTAAGTGGGGAACGTAGAACCTCTATATTAGAAAGTTCATTAAACAATATATTAAGTGTAAAAGAAAGTTTATTAAAACTTAGGTTAGGGTTAGGGGATGGACACTCCAGTAAATGGAGAATTGAAACTCTAAAAAAGGCTTTACAAAACATTAATCTATATGGTAAAGACCTAGACCTAAGTTTAGATTCCAATAAACTTAGAGATATGGATTACACCCAAATTGTGGATTTATTCACAGAAAAGGGACTTATAAGAAACAATAGTATCTATGAGAAATCTACCAATAAGGATTCTTCCTCTCTTGATGATAAAAAGGAGCAACTAGAACTTGAAAAAGAATTAGAAATTAATAATGAATTAGAAACCCAAGAGGAAATAAATAATCTTGAAGAAGTAAATAACAAAAAGAAAATAGAATCAACTAATGAATTATATGAAGCCCTTTCACAAGCTCTAAAAGAAAAGTATTCTGAGGAAAAAGACCAATTGATAAGTCAAATAGAGAATAAAATAGAATTAGAGAAAAGTTACTTTGCTGAAAAAGTAAAAATGTATGAAAAAGACACACAAGCAGTTATTAATAACTTAAATGAGCAAAAAATTGCTGAGCTTAATCTTTTGGACATTAGAACCCAAGGTCAAGTTTCTGCCATACAAAGACAGATAGATGCTCTTACCTCAATAGACAAAGCTGAGGAAAAGTCTGATAGAGAAAGAGAATATAGAGAAAAACTTCAAGCCAAAAGAGATGAATATAACGCTACTAGAAGCATTGAGAAGAGGCAAGAAATTCAAGAAGAAATTGAATCTATGGAATTAGATCACCAAAGAGAATTAGAAAAAGAAGCTAGGCAACAGCAAATAGAATCTTTGAAGGAACAAATATCCAATATCCAAGAAAATGCTCAGCAGGAGAAAGAAAGAATAAGAGAAAAATATGATACTGAAATAGAACTTGCTAAAACTAATCTTGAGAATACCAAGAGATTATTGGAAGAAGAGTATAAATTCAAAGTAGATAAATTGAATAAAGAACTTAATGCTACTAAAGAGCATTATGATGAACTTATGAAAGAAGAAAAGCTTCAAGAAAAAGCTAGAAAGCTAATGATAGAAGACCACAACAATGAGGTTATAGAATTACTAGAAACCTATAATCCCAAGTGGTTAGACAAGGGTAGAAGCTTTGGCGAAAAATTAATAGAAGGGTTAAATTCAACCAAAGCTTCTATCCAAGCAAAAGTAAATGAAATTCTTTCCCTTGTGAATCAAGCTAATAGTGCTTCTATAGCAGAACCAACAATGACAGAAAATAGTAGAGTTCCATCACAAAGAAGAGGTGTTACTGGATATGCAGAGGGTACTGACAATGCCACAAAAGGATGGCATTGGGTAGGCGAAGAAGGCCCTGAACTTTTATGGTTCGATGGTGGAGAAAGAGTTACAAGTACAGAAGATATAATGAATGCAGTCAACTCCACTAAACTAGGCAATGTAATGCAAAATTTCAACTTGAATTTTAATATAGATTATGAGAAATTGGGTCAAAGTTTAGCAAAATATATCAAGCCAAGTACTACTATCCATCAAACTTTAGAGAACCATTTCTCTCAAGCAGAAAGCACTCCATCCCAAAGTATAAAGCAACAGGAAAAAATGCTAAGAGACTTAGCATTTCAGTTCAGGTAGGTGATTATATGGAAAAAATAATATTTGTAAACAGTAAAGGAGTTAGTATCCAAATAGGAGATACGGCTCCTTTTATTCTTTATAAAATAGAGGGAACAGGAGGAAGTAAAGCCGACATACAAATGAATAAGTCTCCTTTTCAACAGGGAAAGACCTATATTGATACTTTGATGGATTATAGAACCTTATCCTTAGAAATAGTTATACTTGCAAAGGATGAGATGGAACAATTTGAAAGAAGAAAACAACTTAATAGTATATTCAATCCTCTCTTAAAAGAAGGTACTCTTACTTATCAATATGATGGTGGAGAAAAGTCTATTGGCGTGGTCATGGAAAGTAGTCCAATATTTAAGGATAGCCCTGAAAATCCTTTAGGACAATTGCATTGTCTGATAACTTTATATGCTCCATCTCCCTTCTGGTTAGATACCTTCATAGAAGGTGAAGAATTATCCTATTTAATGGGAGGTTTTCAGTTTGGTTTGAAAATACCCACTACTTTCTCATATAGAGGAAAGAAAAAGAAGGTTATAAATATAGGGGATGTAGATACCCCTGTTACTATAGAGTTTTATGGTCCAGGAGCAAATCCTACCATAAGAAATGAAACTACAGGAGAATTTATAAAGGTTAGAAAAGAATTGTTAGAAGGAGAGATACTTAGAATAGATACTTCTTTTGGAAATAAGAAAGTTGAGATAGAAAGATTGGATGGGAGTACTGAAAATGCCTTTGGTTATATTGATTTAGATTCTGTATTTTGGAGTTTAAATTCAGGAGAAAACATATTGAGTTATGAGTCTTTAAATGACTCTCAAAAGACAAAAGTGAAGATAACTTTTAAAAATAGATACATTGGAGTATAGGAGGTGATTTTTTGGGAGCAATTGAAAAATATAGTTTTTTCGATTCTACGCTAGATGATGAGAGGTTTTATTCTGCTGAGGATTTTGCTGAATTTTTTAGGCAAGTCATTAGCACAGGAATTTTAAATGGGGGGTCTAACCTCCAAGTAGTTTGCGATAGTACAAATATGAATATTCAAATTAGAAAAGGGTATGCCTGGCTTGAAGGATACTCATATAGAATAGAGAATGAACCCTTAATATTAACTTTGGACACAGCAGATTCTACTCTTGATAGAATTGATAGAGTTGTAATTAGATTAGATAAACGACTTGAGAATAGGTATATAAAAGCCTTTATTTTGAAAGGTACACCCTCCGAAAATCCTGTATCACCAGCAATAACTAGAGATGAGAATATATTTGAGATTGCGCTAGCACAAGTTAGAGTAATTGCAGGTAAGTCTTTTATAATACAAGAAAATATATCTGATGAAAGATTTAATAATGAGGTATGTGGCTTAGCTAGCAGTTTAATTGATATAGACACCACACATATATTTACTCAATTCACTGAATACCTAAAAAATTATAGGGAGGAAAAAGATGTAGAGTATACTACTTGGGTCCAAAGTAGGCAACAAGACTATATTAATTGGACCACCAATAAGATCGCAGATTATGAGAATTGGACTTCAGAGGAAAAAGTAGCCTATAAAAGTTGGATGGATAACCAAAAACAGAATTTCCTCTTGTGGCTTGATAGCATACAAAAGGAAGCTATAAAAACACACACTTCCCAACTCATAGATGATGTGGGTTTTCTTTTAAAAAATGAAACTGAATTTGAAAATCTTGACCAAACTATAATTGAAATCCCCCATAATCTTAATTGTTTTCCTGATGTTAGGATTAGAATGAGCAGAGGGTTTGGGCTTGAGGGTTTTGGTCGTTTCAGTTTTGGAGACACAGAAATTCTCTGTAAAAACCAAATTGAATATATCAATAACAATAATCTTATTGTCTATATCAATGAGAAACTTGGGTACTCTAGCGATTTAATCAAAATAGACAATAACAATTATAGAATAGACTACACCCATGCTGTTATTAATATAAGATTGGAGGGTTAAATATGCTTACGAACTTTTTAAAACTTGTTCTTCCTTCCCTGGGAGAAAGGAATTGGGGAGAGAAGATCAATGAGAATTTTACAAAAGTTGATAGTCAATTAAAACTTAATAAAGACACAATAGAAAGTGTTGATAGTAGAATTACTAATATTATAGGTAGCTCAGGAACAAGTCCTGTGGAGGTAACTGACGCTAGGCAATCAGAGGTAAAAAATAAAACCTTTACTATACTAGATGATAGGTTAGAGGAAGCTGAAAAGGATATTGATATATCTATGGGGCTGCTGCAACCTGAAAGAAGTGGATACAATGAAGATCTTAGTATCTGGGCTATCATCCAATATAAAGACCTGGAGGGGAATTTACGTGTTAAGTCGGAACTTATAGATTTCGATGATTCTAATTCTAGGTACACGAAAAGGAAAGTTATTATTTATGAAGCTGATGGAACCATTGTAAGAAAAGAATTTACGTTAGATCAGGTATATGACGAGAATGGAAACTGGATAAAAGAAACCGTAGTGGTGGTATAGAAGGGAGTGGTAATATGTTAGACAGTTTAAAACTTCATGGCTTAATTGGGGGCTCTGGAGGTGGTGTAATTGTAAGAGGGCTAGAGGAGCAAGTAGAGAGGGATTTCCTAGCAGCTGAAGAAATTCAAGCAGGAGATTTTATAGCCTTTAATGATGAGGGAAAGGCTATAAAGGCAAGAACTAGCTTTAAATTGCCACAGGAACCTTTAAGAGTTAATGGTTCCTTTAATTCATATCCTCAATATGGTCCAAGACCCTATGAAAGAATATATTTTCTTGAAAATGAATTTGGTATAAGGTTTGGAGTGTTTGAGACTGACACGAAAAGTCTCTGGTTCAATATATATGAAATAAGAAATGGAAAATATTTCTTATTAAACAGAATTTCAATAGGCGTAGCGGGTAGATATATAGAATCTTTAGTTTCTTTTAGATCAACTGAAGCACATACACTATTAGGTATAATTCTTACAAAAGATCCTAGTAATGTGGCCTACTTTTGGGGTTTTAGTTTTAAACTAACTCATAAAAAAAACTATGTAGGATGTGCCCAAAACCAAGTTATTTCTACAGCGGTAACTCCTCTAAGTAGTTATTACGGTGCCTATTATATGCCTACAAGTAGTAATAGTAGAGCCTTTTGGCTTACCTGTTATAGCACAGGTAATTATCATGGACAGGAAGTATACCACATTAATGGAAACACTATAATAGATCAGTCTGGTAGAGACTATAGTCTATATGCCTCGGCGATTGGAGGGTATGTAGACACCGCCCCAGTAAAAGATGGTTATATAATGTTTAGGATATTAAATAGTTCTTATGACTATGCTCAGCTTGTCAAAGTTAGGAGTGATAATAGCCTAGGATTGTTAGTAAGTGATTTTCGAGCCATTACTCCCTTTACTGGCTTTAGGAGCATGATCTACCCTTTTATAATACCTGTGGATAAGGATACTAGTTCTGATTTTGTCTTTGCAGCTATAGGATGTTCCAAGAATCAGGCTGAAAATCGTTTAATGTTATACAGCTTTAAAGATGAAAATGGAACCACAAGTCTTAGAAAATATAAGCATTTTGATCCCCATGAGTTAGGTTATGCTGGGGCCATTGTTTGGGCAGGTATGTTAGAAGAAAATACCTTTGGAGTGATATATTCTACCGGAACTTATTGCAGCTTAATAGTATTAGATTTAGATTTAAACCTAATAGAGGAAAGGAAATTAGAGATTAGAGATACCAAAGGTTTTACTTATGACTATAAAATCAAGACCTTTGCCTATGTAGAGTATGATGAAAAATTAGGGGAAGTAATTAGATTTTTTAAGTATAAAGATTATTCCCCTAAGGGCGTATCAAAAAATTCTACTTTAATAGGGGAGACTGTAAATGTGGTTCTTAAGGGTAACTCTGGTAAAAATATAGCAGGTAAGGAGAACCAACTTTACTATGTGGATAAGGAGTTAAATCCAACAGATATATTCTATGGAGATGCTATAGGGTATACCAATAAGGATGGAGACCTTATTAGAGATAAAGGTTTTTGGGAGGTGTAGGATATGACAATAGTTAATAAAGTTGCCCCTCTTCAACCCTTTGAGATAGGAGAAGTGGTAATAGAAACTAGTAATGGGTATGAGAGTGGAGTTAATCAAAGAGGGCTTTTTCCTGATAATATGATAAGTACTTATAATGCCCACCATGATTTTTTAGATTTTGGAAATGGAGTTGACTATGGACTAATATGCGATGCGCAATCTGAGGAAAATGACACTTATACTGGTAGTAAAATGGTAACTGTGGTTCACCACTTAAAAAGAGTAGGAGCCAAATTTGAGAAAATAAAAACGTATACATTAGATGAGCCTCTCTCTTATTCTACTTCCTGTAACCTTGAGTTAGGTAAAGTAGTTACTGTATTTCGTAGTAATAGTAGCGGAAAGCCCTTAGCCAAGTTTATAGGGATAACTGAAGAGGGAGACTTTCAATTTAGTAATACCTTTGAGGTAGATGCTGCCTCAGTTAATACTAGCTCTTTAAGAAAACTTACTGTGGAGAAGATTAGTGAGGGTAAATTTCTAGTTATATTTAATATAGCTAGACCCTATGCTGTAGTAGGTACTAGAATTGAAAATGATTTATTATTCGGCCCAAAATATGAATTGGATAATAGTTCTGCTTTTAATGCTCTAGACCTTGTTAAAATTGGGGATAATAGGTTTTTACTAGTAGGCCAACAATCCAGCTCCTCTAACCAAACTAAGATGATTTTAATAAATATAATAGGAATAAATGTGTCAATAACTACTCCTGTAATATTATCCACACCAATTTGCTATCACTTATCTATAGAGAAGGTTAATAATAACAGGTTTGTTATCTCCTCTTTAGGTAATAGCTATATGGTTGCTTTATACTGGGTGGACCTAGATGATATGGCCTCTGTCCCCTTAACCCACATAAAGACGGAACAACCTAAGAGACTCGATGGTGATAGATTAACCTCCTCCTCTCTTATTTATTTAATGACTAATACTAAAGGAGATACAATACTACTTACCTCCTTTAGTAAGATGGATGGAGACTATTCTCTTCTGGCTTATGATAGTAATATGGACCTAAAGATAAAGGATTGGGACTTATTGGGGTCGTATAGAGGCCCTGGGGAAGCAGAGTTTACTAAAATGATAAAAAAATTAGGAACTGAGTATATTATATTAAAGAGAGAAAGAGATGTTTCTCTTAGAGTAATAGACCCTGAAAAAATAGACAATGAGCTTATTGGAGTTGTGGGGGTTGCTATCTCTGAAGATACCTACATCTCAAAAGGACTTTTAAAACTTGAGGGAAAAAATTTCATACCGGGAAGACCCGTTTATTGGGATGAAGATGGAGAACTAACCCATGATATAATGCCGGGTTATACGTCTACCAAAGTCAGCCCTAGTAAATATATAGAGGGTCTGCCTACTATCTATAGTCCCTTTGTAGGTTATGCAATATCAAACAGTGAAGTAGTTATATCTGAGGATATTAGAAAAACATTTAAAGGAGGAATTTAGTATGAAAATATTAGTAGATAAAAAAACAAAAGAAATAACCCATATGACTCATTATGCGGAGATTATAGAAAGTAACATTGATATGGGGGATTATATCATTTCTCGTGGAGAGGAAAAATATAACATTGTGGAGGTTAATGACCCTATAGAAAATTTTACTCCTAGAAAATTTGTATATGTGGGAGATCAAGTTCAAAGTAACCCACTATATATAGAAACTGAGGAATACAAACAAAGTGAAGTAGTGAAAAGCTTAGAAGCACAGGTTGTAGGGCTTCAAAATGCTATAACAGAATTAACCATGATGATGGTAGCACCACCTCAATAGGAGGTGTTTTTTAATGCTCAAATTTATTAAAAAATTAAAGGAGGTTTTATTTATGTTTGCATTTACAAAAGAGAGTGCAGTAGTAAAAAATGCTTGGGTGCCAATGATATTAGCAGGGAAAAGAAAATTAGAAGAAGTTCCTGAAGCTTTTGGCCTTAAAGCAGCAGTAGAAGAAGCTTTACAAGAAATATCACAATAGGGGGATAGTCCCCCCTCTCCTCTGGAGGTGAATTATGAAATCAATAAGAATCATAGATAAACAATTTAACTTATTAGGTGAAATAGACAATTACGAGTCTTTTATTCTTACAAGACGTTGGCATACCTATGGAGAATTTGAATTGAGAATTAATAGGTATAAGAAAAACACAGAGTATTTACAAAAGGACAATATAATATTCCTTGGCAATCAAAGAAATAAGGCTGGGATAATAACCTATAAAGAAATTGAAGTAAATGAAGGTGGAAAATTCTCAGAAAATTGGATAATAAAAGGATTTACTCTAGAATCTTTATTAAATAGAAGAAAGATAATTCCTCCTTTCTTTTTTACTTCTGGACCTATTGTAAATAGCAAAGCTTTTGATAGTTTTACTGGAAGTGCTGAAAATGTAATAAAACACTATATAGAATCACATATTGTTGATCCAATAGACAGTAAAAGAAGAATAGAAGAGGTAATATTAGCACCTTCTCAAAATAGAGGAAACAATCTATCTTGGCAGGCTCAATATGAATCCCTAGATGAAGCTATAGAAAAAATATCCCTTGAAACTGGTCTAGGAATACAAGCTATTCTGAACTTTAATTTTAAAAAAATAGTTTTAGATACTCCTATAGGAAAAAATTTATCTGTAGATCAGCAAGAAAATAATCCTGTCATATTTTCTATTATGTACGATAACATTAAAAATCAAAGATATACTGAATCTAATATTGATACTCGAAATGTTGGGTATATCTGTGGTTCTGGTGAGGGAGTAGATAAAAAAATAGTAGAAATAGGGGAAGTTTCTGGGTGGGATAGAAAAGAAGAGACTATAGATATAAATATAGATATAGATTTATATGCATATGAAGAAGATGGATTAAGGGAACAAGGGCAGCAAAAGTTAAATGAATATAAAGAAATTAAGACTTTGGAGGGGCAGATTATAAATACTGGTCCTTTTTTATATGAAAAAGATTGGAATTTAGGAGATATAGTTACAATTCAAAACAAAGATTGGGGAATAACTATGAACTCTAGAATCACAGAGGTGAGAGAAATTTATGAGGTAAATGGCTTTGATATAGAAGTTACATTTGGAAATAAGGTTCCTACTGTATTAGATAAGATTAAAAAAGTGCTAAAAAAATAGATTGAGATTTTTATGAAAGCTGGTGAATATATGGAGAGAGAAGTAATGCAGATCATGAAAACACAGGGAGTATTTGCTGTCCTATTTTGTTTCATGCTTTTTTATGTATTAAGGGAAAATTCAAAACGTGAAGGAAAATATCAAGAGATAATTTCGAACTTAACAGATAAATTTGAAGATATCAAAGATGATGTAAAAGAAATAAAAAATAAAATTTTTAAATAGGGAGGTTGACATTATGAACAAAAATACGTTTTTAAATAGAGTAAAGAATCCTATATTCTTATTAGCAGCAACAAGTCTTCTTTATCAAGCTTTAAAAAAATATAATTTGGTTTCAAATTTAGAATCTTACCAGCAATTTATAGATTTAATTACATATATTTTTATAGGTACAGGTATTTATTCAACATTTGAAAAAAAGAATATACTAAAAAATGAGGAGGAGTAGTATGAGAGTATTTATAGACCCAGGGCATGGTGCTCATGATCCAGGGGCATCAGCCAATGGATTAGTAGAAAAAAGTATAAATTTAATTGTAGGAAAATTAGTCAAAGGTTTTTTAGAATCAAAAAATATACAGGTTAAAATGTCAAGAGAAGATGATAGTTATCCATCTTTACAGCAAAGAGCAGCAGATGCTAATGCATGGAACGCAGATTATTTCATATCCATACACCATAATGCTGGAATGGGCGATGGGTACGAAATAATTTATTCTGTAAATGAAGGAAGAGGCAAAGAATTAGCAGAAAAAATAGGGAGGCAGTTTGAAGCAATAGGTCAAAATAAGCGAAAGATTTATTATAGGACAAATAGCAAGGGTACAGACTATTATGCAGTTATAAGACTTACAAATATGCCTGCTATAATTACAGAATTTGCTTTTATAGATTCTAAGGATGTAGAAATTATTGATACAAAAGATAAACTGTTAAAGGAAGCTGAAGCTATTGCAAATGGGATTTTAAAACAAATAGGAGTAGAACCTATAAGAAATGAGTTTGAAGCTGCAGTAAATAAATTAGTAGAAAAAGAAATAATAAATTCACCAGATTACTGGATAAATAATGCAGTTCAAGGAAAACAAGTTAATGGAGAGTATGCACAGATTTTAATTAAAAGAGTTGCTAAATTATTAGGGTAGTTTATATAGCTACCTTTATTTTTTTACTTTTAAAAAGAACATGCGTTCTACTAAAATTATATTGAGGTGATATAGTAATGAATCTAAAATGAATTACAAATTACTTGACAAAGAACATTAGTTCGTATATTCTAACAATACTACGTTTCTATTTTAAGGGGTTGGCGCTTAGGTGCTGACCTCTTTATTTTTTTGCAGAAGATAAGCATTGAAATAAATTTTATTTTTTTATTGAGTGGTTTACATTTTTGATATAAAAAGCGTCTTTATATGATGTAAGGCAAAACAAACTGGCCAGTAAGTTTAGTTTTATAAAATAAAAAAATTTAATTTAAAAGGAGAAGATTTGCAATGTCTTATAATTTTGAAAGATTTACATATGCTATGTCAGATGGAAGTCATCCTAAAATTTATCTTATTGAAACGAATATAGACAATATTGAAACAAAAACCATTTTAAAACCAATATCAAAAACTAGCCATATAGGAGTTAATGGAGGGTTTTTTGATGCAGAATATGGTTATAATGAACCCTCTACAGGAGGAAGTTCAATTTGCTATAGTAAATATGATGAGGGTGATTATGTAAAAGTTGAAGGTAGAAAACTACCAGCAAACTTTCATAGAAATGAAGGTTCTAGCAATAAACCTATAGAAAGAAAAACTATGTTTATCTATAAAAAAAGTAGTAGAAAAATAAGAGCTAACTTTCGTTATGTAAAACATGTTGATGAAATTTTTGATGAATTTGGAGAAAATAATGTTCTTTATGCAATGGGTGGAAATGATTATAACAAAGAAAGTTGGGGGAAATCTTACTATTTACCTATGGATAGAACTGTTGTTGCATGGACTTCAAGAAAGATATATCTAATACATATTCCTGGAATTAGTATTCCTTCATTGAAAGAATTAATGGAATCTGGTCTAGGATATAATTTAAATCCTGTAGATTCAGTATTATTTGATGGATCAGGTTCTTCTTGTATTCAAGGTGAAGAAAATGGAAGAATCAAGTGCTTTGGAGGAAACCGATATATATATAACATGATAAAAGTAATAAATGAATAATAATAAAAAGTATCTTAATAGCTTTTAAAAGCTATTAAGATACTTTTTATTATTATATTGGAAAAATTAAGTAGAATAATTTAAAAAATATAAGCATAATAATTATTCCAAACATTACTATAGAAAGAAACAAACTTATAAATTTATCTATGTTCATATGAATAACCTCCTTTAAGTATATAATTACTCTAATCTGAATTATTCCTAAAAGTTAAAATTATCATATCTCTATTCAATAATTTAATCTCATTATACCATATTGATTTACATTAATTAACATTAATTCCATCTGGTTGTATTTATTTTGAATTTTTACATAAAAAAAGACAGTTGCATGTCTTAATTCATCATCTCTTCTATAGCTTTATTCTCTTATTTATTTTAAAGGGTTGGCGCTTAGGTGCTGACCTCCTTTTTATTTTTTATCATAAGATCACAACATTTAATTGTCTTTCAAATACAATGCTAAAATTTTATTTATACTACTAAAAATTAAACTACTTATAAATATAGATAATTTAAACCAAAAAATAGGATTATTATCATTATCAAAATAATAGTAAACAAAATTATCTAAAACATCCTCATTTACATAATAAACTGCACTTGTACATATAATCGGAACTATAAATAATGTAAACATTAACACTGGTATAAACCAAGGCTTATTTTTATATTTATAAATTGATATGTAGTGAGAGATTGCAGAAATTATGAATGCTAGCATAATACTTAGACCTATATTCAACATTAAATATCCATCCTTTAGAAAATAATTTATCCTCATTACATCACTATTTACTATTTATTTACAATAACTAGATGCATTTATATTTGTTTTGCACAAAAAAAGACAGTTGCCATAAAATAGATAAAAACTTAAAATTCAGCTTATGTATGCTTTAAAGGTTATATAAATATATTTTAAAAATTAATATTCTGTACTTCATAGTCAATAACTTTATTATTTTTATCAAATTTAATAATTAAATAATCTGCATCATCAATATAACCGTGTATATAGTATTGTTTAGTATTTGTAGCAGGATCTTCATAGCGAGGTTTTCCTAGAAGTTTTAATACATCAGTTTCATTCATTTCTTTTAATTTATATTTTGAAGTTAAGTTCTCTACCATTAAATATCTAGCCTCTTCATACTTCAACCATTTATTAGAATCAAAATGAGACAAATATGTGTTTGTAATAGAGAAAATTAGCATCATGATAATAACATAAATAAATGGCGAAAAGTAAATAAGATAAGATTTTATTTTACTTTTTTTAGAACTATATTTATATATAATAATACAAGATACTAAGATAACAGGCGAAAATATAAGAAGAAAACCCAAAGCATCATTTTCAAGGTTAAATAATTTCTCAAAAACATAAAATGCAGGTGAATCAGAAAAAATAGAATCGATATTGAAAAAAAACATATATATACAACCTATAATAGATAATATAAAAATACCCTTATCATCATTTCTCCCATCAGATACTTTTTTATTTTCTTGTAAATCCATATACTACCTCCCAGATTAATGTTGGAAATCATATACTTATTAAATATATTATATAAAAGAGATTTTAATGTATTTCCCTAAATTTTACAAATTATTTTTTTATTCTTTTCCAGAAAAAAAGACAGTTACCTGCCTTAAATAAATTTTATATTTATATAGTACTTATTTTTACAAAGAAATCCACTAATTTATTATAGTATTTTTTGCTTATAGTATAAGTTTCATTTTCCCAACTTACATAAGTACTTTTTCCTATTCCTAGAATTTTAGCTGCATATCGAATGCTTATATCTTCACTTTCTCTCCATTTTTTTAATTTTTTAGGATAATTACTTAATAAAAACTTAGAGTATTCATCAGAACATATATAATCTAAATTAAAGACTTGTCCTAATTTCAATAATGCATTTTTACTTGGATGAATGGTATTTGTTTCATATCCAGCTATAGCTCCTTCACTTAATCCGGTTAATTTTGACAAGTCAAGTTGGGACAATCTTTTTAATAACCTAGATTTTTTAATTCTATCACCGACTGTATTTTCATCTAGATGTGAATATAATTCTCTATAATAGTCAATAATAAATAATTTATGTATCGCAGTTTGGTCGGTAGAGCAGAAGCAATTGCTACGGGATATCTAGCTGGACATAACAGTGTAAGGAATATATTAGGAATACCTCTTCTTCAACTTCCAAAAAATATTGCGATAGGAGATATGATTTCATATTCCAACGAAATGATGCATAAACAAAAT
>SWCA01008732.1_pt1 | contig 118250 bp, 107 predicted proteins | sample 4692961 | NCBI WGS metagenome assembly SWCA01 (sample SAMN10267275, study PRJNA491770) | bioreactor metagenome | isolation source: DHS bioreactor inoculated with | place: Japan: off Shimokita Peninsula | reverse complement strand
AAAATTTACAAGAAGAATAATTGCCAACTAATACTTGACAGTAACATAGGTGTATAATAGGTGTAGTAATATAGTAATAGGTGATATAATAGGTGATATAATAGGTGATATAGTAATAGGTGCCAGGAACTTAACTTATTAACTTAATTTGTTAGTTGATAATCAATTGCATATAAGTGTAAGTGTGGTATCTCAGATTATAAGGAGCTAAATTTTATTAAAGAAAAGTAATAGTAAATTATTATACGGTCTGATAAAATAACAGTAAGGTAATCGGATAAAAACAGGGTGTGGTTGCCACTTCACTTCAGATGAAGGGAGGTGGCGCGATGAGTACATATGAAGCAATATCTATTATGATAATGTTTTCAATATTTACTGTATCGCTTATCTCCTATTTAGATAGGAATAAGAACCAAAAGAAATAACCACCCTGTTAGCGGCAGGATGGTTATTAGGCATTAAGCTCTAACCAAATTGTGGCAATCGCATTATGCGAATCCGATTACCTTTTTTATCATTATACCATAATTGTAGAGAAAATAAACAGAAAAATTATGAGTGAATTCCTGAGGACATAAAATAACAGGTACCAGTCACTTAACACTTACTTAACTTATTTAAATGATACTATTATTGATAAGGACTAATGCTATAGGATAAGTGGCAGAGGTCTTTTTTTGTTTTTATAAATAATAGACCATAGAAGGAGTTGTTGTTAGAAAATAAATAAAAGTGATATACTGTAAATATAGATGAATAGAATGGGATGAATTATAAAAATGAATTTCTAATATAATAAAGATATAGATAGATTACGATAAGCATACTAGTTATATGGAAGGTGATATATGATGGAAATTAGAAAGCAATTAGAAGAAAAAATATATGAGATGGAAAAAGTTGCTCAAGTATTTGATATTAAACCTTTTGATATGTATTTTCTTGGTGGCTCCGCATGTATATTAGGTGACTATAATGATAGGGCAACAAGAGATTTTGATTTCATAGATTTAAACTATTCTTCTAATTTAGGCAAAGTGTTCGTTCATCTAAGGGACTTTGATATGCTAGAATATGAAAGTACATTAATATCTCCTTTGTATAAAGAAAGAGCTATAAGGTTAGAGAAGTTTACATATTTAAATATTTATGTATTATCTATAGAAGATATTATTGTAAGTAAAATAATTAGATTAGTTCAAAAAGACTTACAGGATATAGATGTGCTTATAACAAAAGCTGATAAAAAACTAATTAAACAAATAATAAGCGAAGTAATAAATAGGAAAGATTTATTCGAATCTAAAAAGAAAGAATTTAAAAGGAAGTTAAACATATTTAAGGAGCGATATGATGTATAGAATAGTTTGTGAAAGCTATAAAAACTATATAAATGATTTTACTAATAATAGAGATGACTTCCGTTACAGAGTTATGCAGCCTTTGAGTTTGATTATAGATTTAAATCAGTATCAATATGAAAAACAAAACGAAACTTCGAAGTATAAAAAGCTTGAGGATTTTATCTGGATGATTAGGAAGTCATTAGATGATTATCCTAGTTTTAAGGCATTTATATGGTCATTAGAATCTAGAGGTATAAAAGGTAAATTCTACGGAGTATTAAATAAAGAAGAGTTCGAAGAGCAAGTTAAGGTAATGAGAATGTTTTTTAGGCTAAGTTATTGGAATTAAACAATAATAGGTTCCAGGTACTTTTTCGGAGGTTTCCCAATCACCTAATGCTCTTATAGGTGGAGGAAATAATGCTATGCCAGTGGCCTCCCAAAGAAGCGGCAACTTTTTTAGGGAATTCTGTTGATATATGTTATCCTACATAACACATAAATCTTATGGAAAATACACAGCTAGTTAGATAAAGATAATGGTAGGGTAATTGGCGTAAGGCACTTAATTAAGTTCTTAACTTACTTTAACAATAAATATTTTGACTGAATCTTACACTATCTGATATAATCTATATATCAAAGGAGGTATCTTTATGGAACAGGAAAAGATATTGAATTTAATATTAGATAAATTGGAAAATATTGAAAAAGAACAAAAAATAATAAAAAATCAAGCATTAGAAACAAATAAAAGATTGAATAAAATAGAAGATGGTCAAGACATCATTAGAAAAGATATAAACGATATAAAGTCAGTTCAAGAAACAATAAAAGAGTTTATGTTAAGTACAGAAAAAGCTATAGAAGAATATGAACGAGACCATAAATTCATTGAAAAGATTAGGAAAGTGGCTGGTGAATAAATAATAGATCCTAGGCACTTAACTTATTTGTAAAATATTGCCTAGTAGTTAGCATAGGCCTTTTTTTATGTTATAATAATAAATGGTATGGATACGGTAAGACATTGCTACTATTATAAACAAAGAAGTAAGATAATAGACAAGGAGATTATTTATGAAAAAAAGAATTAAAAGTATTCTACTAATGTTTTCCGATGTCATAGTCATAAACCTAGCATTTATTATAGCCTTTGCAATTAGATTTGATGGGAATATAACTGGGAAGATGGCTTCTCAATATATACCAACTTACATGCATAGTGCGATAACCCTAACCGCAATAAAGATAGTGATACTATATAGTTTTAAGATGTATGATAGTCTATGGCGTTATGCTAGTATCGAAGAGCTAGTACAAATTGTGACTGCTTCCTTTTTTGCTACTGCTGGTGGAGTAAGCTATATGTTTATTATGCAGTATCAACTTCCCCGTAGTATATATGTATTAACATTTATTTTAGATATTGTACTAATTGGTGGAATTAGACTTAGTTATAGGACCTTAAGAAAAATAAAAGGTAGTGGGCTAGGGACTAAAAAGGATTTTAAACGTATTATGGTAGTTGGAGCTGGACAAGCTGGAGCCATGGTTATAAAGGAGCTTAAAAGTCATGAGGAACTTAGAAGTAATCCAGTTGCCATCATAGATGATGATGAAACTAAGCTAGGGAAGATGATAAATGGTGTTCCCGTGGTAGGCGATAAATATCACATAAAGAAGTTCGTTGAAAGAAAGAATATCGATGAGATAATCATTGCCATACCATCGGCTACTAAGAGTATGATCAGTGAAATTGTTAACGAGTGTAGTAGAACAAAATGTAAACTTAAGATAGTGCCAGGAATGTTTGAACTCATAGATGGTAAAGTAACTATAAAGGAAATAAGGGATGTAGATATAGAGGATCTACTTGGTAGAGAAGCAGTTAAGGTAGACCTCGAAGGAATGAGTGGATATTTAAAAGATAAGATAGTATTAGTAACCGGTGGTGGAGGATCCATAGGTTCAGAGCTTTGCAGACAGATAACTACCTTTGGGCCTAGTAAACTACTGATCTTAGATATATATGAAAATAATGCCTATGAAATACAAAATGAGTTAAGAAGGAACTATCCAGATTTAGACCTAGAAGTTACAATAGCATCCGTTAGGGATAGAAAAAGAATGGAAGAAATATTTAAAATATATAGCCCCAATGTGGTATTCCACGCAGCGGCCCATAAGCATGTACCTTTGATGGAGGCAAATCCTCAGGAGGCTATAAAGAATAATGTTTTTGGAACTCTTAATGTAGCCGAATGTGCTGATATATATGGAGCAGATAAATTTGTACTTATCTCAACGGATAAGGCTGTAAATCCCACTAATGTTATGGGTGCAACTAAGCGTATGGCTGAGATGATAGTTCAAAGTATGAGTAAGAAAAGCAATACTGAGTTTGTAGCTGTTAGATTTGGTAATGTATTAGGAAGTAACGGTAGTGTTATACCATTGTTTAAAAAGCAAATAGCAAGTGGGGGTCCAGTAACTGTTACCCATCAAGAGGTTACTAGATACTTTATGACAATACCTGAGGCTGTTCAGTTGGTTACACAGGCAGGGGCTATGGCTAAGGGTGGAGAAATATTTGTACTTGATATGGGTGAACCTGTTAAAATAGTAGACCTAGCAGAAAATCTTATAAAATTATCAGGATTTGAGCCCTATGAGGATATAGATATTCAGTTTGTTGGTTTAAGACCAGGAGAAAAGCTATATGAAGAGCTACTGATGGATGAAGAAGGATTAACAGAGACTAGCCATAATAAAATATTTATTGGTAAGCCATTATTTATTGATAAGAAGGTTCTGCAAGCTCAATTAAAAAGACTTAATGAAATAATTGAAAATAATGGGGATGAGTTAATTAACCATATTGAGCATATGGTACCCACATATAAACGAATAGGGTAGGGGGATAAATCATGAAAGTACGTAAAGCCATAATACCAGCTGCAGGCCTTGGGACTCGTTTTTTACCTGCTACAAAGGCGCAGCCTAAGGAAATGCTTCCCATAGTAGACAAGCCTACTATTCAATATATTATAGAAGAGGCAATTGAATCTGGAATAGAAGAGATACTAATCATTACAGGAAGAAATAAAAGGGCAATAGAGGATCATTTTGATAGATCAATTGAACTAGAGTTATCTTTGGAAAAGAAGGGTAAAGATGATTTACTTGAATTAGTTCGAGATATTTCAGAGATGGTGAATATCCATTATATTAGACAAAAAGAACCTAAGGGATTGGGTCATGCCATAAATTGTGCTAAAAGCTTTGTGGGCAATGAACCCTTTGCAGTGCTTTTAGGTGATGATATTGTAGATTCTGATACACCTTGTCTTAAACAGTTAATAGATGTGTACAATGAATATAAAACAAGTATATTAGGTGTTCAAGAGGTACCTGAGAAGGATGTAAATAAGTATGGTATAGTAGACGGTAAACATATAGAAAATGGAGTTTATAAAGTGAGTAATCTAGTAGAAAAGCCTGAGGTTGAAGATGCTCCTACAAATGTAGCTATATTAGGTAGATATATAATTACTCCAGATATATTTGAAATACTTGACAATACCAATCCAGGTGCTGGTGGAGAGATCCAACTTACCGATGCATTAAAGGTTTTAGCTTCAAAGCAAGCTATGTATGCATACACTTTTCAGGGTAGGAGATATGATGTAGGGAATAAGCTTGGTTTCTTACAGGCTACTATAGAATTTGCACTTAAAAGAGATGACTTAAGAGATGAGTTTAAAGCTTACTTAGTTACTTTATTGGGTAAAGATTCATTATCTGATATATATAATCAAGTCGCAACCACAAATAATCAATAGATATCCAAAGTGATAACCGTCAGACACTTAACTTATTAATCAGAAAAGGAATTATATAAATGTTTAAAAATAAAAAACAGATAATTATACTATTTTCTTGGGTAGCAGTTCTTCTTTGGATGCTGCTCATTTTTCATCTATCATCCCAAGTGGCAGAGGATTCCAATGAATTGAGTAAAGGAGTGACAGAAATTGTTGTGGAAACCGCTGAGAAAGTTGCTCCTAAGTATAATCTAGATGTGAATAATTTCAATCATATTGTAAGGAAAAATGCGCACTTTTTTACTTATCTAGTACTAGGAATATTGGTTAGCAATGCTACCAAAAGAAGTGGGTTGCGAGGTACTAGGGCAATATTTTTTATTTTCACTATTTGTGTCTTTTATGCAATAAGCGATGAAATCCATCAGGCTTTCGTACCTGGACGTGGACCACAGGTTAAAGATGTGTTTATTGACAGTGCAGGAAGCATAGCTGGAATTGGATTGTATTTAATATCCAGCAAGATAAAGTCAAAGGCCATGACATAGGGATGTTTTTGGTTATCATATTTTTCATTGAGGATTTCAGATGAAGGATGAAAACATGAAGGAAAATACTAAGACGGATACTTTAGTTATAGTATGTTGAAATATGAAATGAATTTCAAAAAAATGTTTATAAATGTTAATATATGATAGAAATATGATGAGAATGTGATATAATTGTAACAGTATCCATATATTTCATTCTATTTTAAAATACCCTTAAAGATATTTTAAAGGATATTTTAAAGAGGAGGGCTTATAGTCTTATAGCTTCAAAAAAATTAAATATCAAAAGGGGGAATGTACTCAATGCACACTAAAAAGCAAAAGGTGCGTGTGTTCTTTTCGTATCTGACAATGGTTGCACTTGTTTTTAGCTTGCTAGCGCCTATGGCTACAGTAAAGGCTGAAGCAGCAAATGAGACACAGGACAATTCTGTCGTAAGTACGGATATACAAGGACACTGGGCAGAGGAGAAGATATCTGATTGGATATCAAAAGGGTTAGCCAATGGTTATGGAGATGGAACCTTTAAGCCGAACAATAATATTAAAAGAGCAGAATTTGTTACATTAGTTAACAAAGCCTTTAATTTAACGGATAAGGTATCCATAGACTTTACAGATGTAAAGTCGAGTGATTGGTTCTATGATGAAATAGCTAAAGCTAAAAAGGCAGGTTATGTATCAGGTTATGAGGATGGTTCTTTTAGACCAAATAATCCTATTAACAGACAAGAAGTTGCTGTAATTATTTTTAGACTATTAGAATTAGACGAACCTGAAAACTATGATGCACTAGGCAAATTTAGTGATGCAGGCTTGATCCCAGATTGGAGTAAGGATGCTATAGCAACATTGGTTGAAGAAGGGTTAATGAGCGGTTATCCAGATAACAGTTTTAAACCTCAAAATGCTACTACAAGAGCTGAATCGATTGTTGTACTAGACAATGTTGTTGTGAGTCAAGCTGAAGATATTGAAGAAACAGAAGAGCTTGAAGAAGAGGAATCCACAACATCAAGTCGTCACAGTGGTGGTTCATCATCTAATGATGACGATGATGACGACGATGATTCGCCTTCACAAGTAACATATAGTACCGCTGGTACATATGGTCCAGAAACAGGAACTCAAACGATCAAGAAAGATGTAACTCTTGCGGCAGATGGTATCATACTTAGAAATACTATCGTAGAAGGAAATCTTACGATTTCAGGTGCTGTAGGTGATGGGGATGTAACCCTTAAGAACGTTGAAGTAACAGGAGAAACCACTGTAAATGGTGGTGGGGAAAATAGTATCCACTTTGAAGACTCTACGTTACTTACTGTAATCGTTAATAAAAATAATGGTACAGTAAGAATCGTAGCTGAAGGTTCGACTTCAGTGCAAGAGGTACAAATTCAGTCTTCTGTAATCGTTCAAGAAGAAAATCTAGCTGAAGGAGCATCAGGGTTTACAAATGTAACAGTCGATGAGCAGGCTGCAAATGCTGATATTGAGATTTCAAGTACATTAGATACTGTCAACGTTTTTGCTGCTAATGTAAGGATTAATACTAGTTCAAGTACAAGCATCCGAGATTTAATCCTTAATGCAGTTGCACAGGTATTGGGAGAAGCTCATATTCAAAGAGCAAGCATTGCTGCAAATGCATCTGGTTCAAGCCTTGCATCTGCTCCTACAGAAACTTTAACCATTGGGCATGGTGCAAGAGCTAATGTAGGTGGAGTAGAAATGGATGAAAGTGATAGTACTGGATTTGTCGCTACTTTAGAGTCTATTGATACTACATTAGGTAGTATAGCGATTGATATTGATTATATTCCTTTAGGATTAACTGAAAGTGATTTTAGCGTGACAGCAGCTGTTTATAGTGACAGCGTAGGTACTGTTTATCCAATACAAGACATTGATTACGACAGTACTACAAATAGAATTACTTTTGAACCAGTGAGATATGATAACAATATTGGTAAAGAATTTGTTGTAACAGTTGCACCAGCAGAAGGGTCTGCATTAGTTGGTGGAGAGGCTCAAACAGATACAGTTACAATAGATTATGGTTTTGAGGGAAGAATTACCAATATTTATGGTGATAGTGTAGAGGGAATGACTATAAAGTTCCGTGAAGACGCTACAACTACGGAAGGTGACGTTGTTGCAACTGCTACAACCGATGAATATGGTTATTACTCAGTTTCATTAGAGCCAGGAATGTATTCTGGTGAGCTAGAAAAGGATGGGTTCTTAACAACCTATATAGTTGCAACTTCTTTATCTGATTACTACAATGTAGGACAGAATGAAACTGCAATCATAGCTGCCAATGATGATGAAATAAAGATCGTATTAACTTGGGGACAAAATCCTAGAGATTTAGATTCTCACTTGCTAGGACCTACACCTAATGGAAGTGATTTCCATACTTGGTATAGTGATAAAGAATATGACTTTAATGGCGAAACCTATGTAGATTTAGATTGGGATGATACACAATCATATGGACCAGAAACAACTACTATTAGAAAAGTGTTAGATGGAACATATAGATTCTATGTGCATCATTTCTCTGGATCTAATACAATCAGTACTTCCGGTGCTAAAATAGAGGTGTATAAAGGGGAAAATCTTCTAAAAACATATGAAGCACCTACTGACGGTGGGTCAAGCATTTACTGGTTAGCATTTGATATGAACATTGATGGAGATAATATTTCATTTGTAGATATTAATGCTATGGGTAATGTTGAACCTAGTTTAGCAGCTAATGTTATACAGCCTTCTAATGTAACTATTACTAATAATATTGGTAGTGATGATATTGTAGAAGTTACAGGACTAAGAGAAGGAGATGTTGTGAAACTATATGACCAAGCAGAATCTGATGAACCATTTGCTACATCTATTCAAGTAGGCCAAGGAGATGATACAATTACTTTCACAGGCCTAGATTTAGGAGTAGAAGCTGGTCAAATATGGGTATCTGCTACAAATGAACTTTACCAAGAAGATGAAAGTGCTAAAGTAGTTGTTGAATATAGTGCAGAAAGTACTTTAGGAACAGTAGCAGGATATGTCTATGATGAAAATAATGATCCAATAAATGGTGTTGTTATAGACATAGCTGGATTTGGTAATGATAGTGATGCTGTAACAGATGCTAGTGGTGAATTTACAATTAGCAATGTAGAAGCAGGAAATTATACTGTAACGGCAACTGTGGATGGCTTTGAAGAAGCTCAAAAGACAGTAGATGTTGGAGCAGGTCAGACATCAAATGTGTCTTTCGAATTGACAGCAACATCAGAACCTCCTGAGACTTCAGGAACAGTAGTAGGATATGTTTATAACAACGCAGATAACACTCCAATACAAGGTGCTGTTATAGACATAGCTGGATTTGGCGATGATAGTGATGCTGTAACAGATGCTAGTGGTGCATTCACAATTAGTGATGTAGCAGCAGGAGATGATTATACTGTAACAGCTACTGCTGATGGGTACCAAGAAGCTCAAAGAACAGTAGATGTTGTAGCAGGTCAGACATCAAATGTATCTTTCGAATTGACAGCAACATCAACAACACCAGAAGAACCAGAAAGTGAAACTGTAATTAATGCAGTGTATACCGCTCATTCTATAGGATCAGAGTTAATTGGTCCATTAGACGAAGATAATTCAATATCAAGCTCAGTAGATGATGATTATTTAGTGGTTACATTTAGCGATAGTATCGACGGTGATGTTGTTAACATAGTAGATATATTTGGAACAGAAGACCCAACAGTTACAAATACGGTATATGGAACAGTATATGATGAAGTTTACAGTACAGTATATAATGATGTATACCTTTATATCGGTATAGATAGCTTAAATATTGTTGAAGGTACGAATACAATTACAGTTTCTAATCAGGAAGAAGATACAACTGTAATATTTACTGTATATGGTGAAGAGTAAATATTCTTTACAAATTTGGACAAGTCAGTCAATTCGACTGGCTTGTTTTTTCATAATGTATATATATAATAGAGTCAATATCATAATCAACAAAGGAGAAAATTATGAAGTATAAAAAATATATAGGACTTGTATTAGTATTAATAGGAATTATGGTGTTCTGGTATTTTACTCAAACAGAAGATGGAAAAAACTCATTACAAAGCGATTATATCCAAGCTGTAAGCTTAATAAAAGAAGGAGATGTTAAAGAAGCAAAGACATTACTAGAAGCATGCATCAAAAAAGACCCAGAGGATGGAAGATATAATTTTATGCTAGCAAATGCTTATCGAAATGAAAAAAATTTTAAAGAAGCCCTAGAAAATTACTATTTGACGATTGAAAAATCTCCAGAAATAAAAGAAGGCTACAACAATATAGCCGCAATACTTATGGTAGAAAAGGATTATGAAAAAGCCAAAGAAATTATAAATACAGGTTTAAATGATTTTCCTGATTATTCAGAATTAATTTTCAAAAAAGCGCAGCTTAAATATTTTGATGAATCTTATAAAGAAACCATAAATTTAATGAAAAAAATAGTTGATGATAAAAATTATATAGAAGGCTATAGATTTATAGGCTTATCATATCTGAAAATTGAAAATAAAGAGAAGGCTTCAGAAAACTTTAATATCTATCTAGAAAAATCAAATAATAGCAAAGGAAAGTCACAAGTTGAAGAAATAATGAAACAGTGGTAAAAGATGAAATACTGATAAAAGATTTTTATTTAACTTTCATATAATGTCCCACTAACAGTTTCTTAATAAATAAAAGTTATAATAAAATTTATTGAGAAATACAAATGGTAATAAAAGGGGCATTTTATATGAAAATAACCGTAGCAGGTGTGGGATACGTAGGATTATCAAATGCTGTTCTATTAGCTCAAAACAATGAAGTAATATCATTAGATATAATACAAGAAAAGGTAGACATGGTAAATCGAAAAGAATCTCCTATAGAAGACAAAGAAATAAAAGAGTTCTTGAGTACTAAGGAATTAAATCTATTGGCAACAACAGATAATTATTTAGCCTATAAGGATTCAGAATTTGTTATCATAGCAACTCCTACAGACTATGATCCCGATAAAAACTATTTTAATACTAGGACCGTAGAGAGCGTTATAGCAACGGTACTTGCCATAAATTCAGATGCAGTTATGATTATCAAATCCACTGTTCCAGTGGGATATACCAAGGAGATAAAAGAAAAGTTTGATACAGATAATATTATATTTTCTCCAGAGTTTTTAAGGGAAGGAAAAGCCCTATATGATAATCTTTACCCCTCAAGGATAGTTGTAGGAGAAAGATCAAAAAGAGCAGAGACCTTTGCAAAGCTTTTAGTAGAGGGAGCTATAAAAAAGGACGTTCCTGTATTATATACTGACTCCACAGAGGCAGAGGCTATCAAGCTATTTGCAAACACATATTTAGCCATGAGAGTTGCATTTTTCAATGAATTAGATACCTATGCAGAGGTTAGGGGATTAAATACTAAGCAGATTATAGAAGGCGTTGGCCTAGACCCAAGGATAGGAAACCACTACAATCACCCTTCCTTTGGTTACGGGGGATACTGCCTACCAAAGGACACAAAGCAGCTTAGAGCAAACTATGAAGATGTTCCCAATAACATCATTGGAGCCATAGTAGATGCCAATAGAACAAGAAAAGATCATATAGCTGAAATGATAATTAAAAGATCGGGTGGTGAATGTAGTGGAGAATGACCTGATTATTAAATCAATAGAAGGTTTATTAGATAAAAAATTACAGCCTATGTATAACCAATTAAATGGAATAGACAATAGATGAGATGGAATAGACAATAGATTAGAAAGTCTTGAAAAAGGTCAGAATGAGATACAAAATACACAAAAATCAATCTTGAGATTCGTTACTGAAGCAGATACAGAATTTATGAAATTAGAAGAAAAAACAAAAGATATAGAAAAAATTAAGAAGATAATAAATATCAACTATGTAAAATAGTAGATGCTAGTTACTTAACAATATATGATAATCTCCTAGAAACATTGATTGTGGATTTTTGAGTATTCTATTCTATTATTGGAATAAAAATTATTAAACACAAAGTCTTTTAAAGAAGATATTCTTTGAAGGACTTTATTTATTAGGTTATTTATATTAATGATATAATGGAGCTAATAAAAAGGATATACTGTAGATAAGGGAATATACATGCCATGGGGACGTTTCAAATGGCATAAGAGAACGTAAAGAAATCAAATAACACTATATATCCAGAGGTGAATTTATGCTAGAAAAAAACCGAGAAATATTATTAGAGCTTTTTCAAGATATGGAGACCTTTGCAAAGCTCAAAAATATTGACTGCCCTGACATATACTTATTAGGTGGCTCAGGATGTATTATGGCTGGATATCTAGATAGAGCTACAACTGATATAGACTTTTTAGATATGAATTATGGAGCAAAAGCAGGAAGGCTTTTTAAAATATTAGAAAGATTTGATATGCTAGATGTTTACCTTACAACCATCCCTATGGATTTTAAAGATAGATCAAGAAAACTAGATGGATTTAAAAATATTTATGTATTATCAAGGGAAGATATAATAGTAAGTAAGATAGGAAGATATTCACAAAAAGATATAGAAGATATATCAATCTTATTAGGGGACTCTGATATAAATACTATAATAAACCTAATAGAAAAAGTAATTAGTAGAAAAAATATAAGTCCTAGGGTAAAAAAAGAATTCGAAAAAAATGTTGAGTTCTTTAGGGAGCGATTTTATGTATAAACAATTCTGTAAAAATTTATATAACTTTATAGATATAAACCAATGCAAGGAAGAATCCTATAGAATTAAAATCGCAAAGGACTTAATAGATTTAACAAATATTGATACATATAACAAATTGAAAGAGCAAAACCACTATAATTATAAAAGAATATCGAATTTTATTTATAAATTAAGTGAATACAATGATAAATACCCGTCTTTAGAAAATTTCCTATGGGAACTCTGGGGATATGGATTCGATGCAAAGAAATTCAAGGAAATAGATTCTGAACCAGAGGACCTAATAAAAGAAAAGGCAAAGCTAATAGACCTATTATTAAGCACCCACTATTGGTCATAGCATGTGAAAATGTCTAACTATGCTACCTTTAAATGGAAGGAAAGCTCAATTAATACAATTATAGGTGCAATTATAGGTGCCAGGGAAACCTCCGAAAAAATATAAACTTTGAATGATTATACATTAAGTATTTTTTTTATGCATTTTAATTCTATATATGCCTTTAATATACTTATGACATTCCCACTAGTAGTTGTCTCAAAAACCAGTAAATTGGCAATAATAAAAGTAATGAAACTATTGAAAATTGTGAGGTTGATGGGATAATGATAGGTAAAAATAGTGGGCAAATCGATGTATTTAATCATACACAGTCTGACGTTTCAAATGTCATGCTCTTGACTAATCCCAATTAACCATTCCCCATATAAATTATTTTATTTATAGAAAATTCCAACATAAATAGATATAATATAACCTATAATACTAATCACAGTTTGGAGTGGGAAAAATGACAGAGCATAAGTTAAATCTACACCAGTTAATTATCTATCGTAAGCTATTAGATGACCAGGTAGTAAAGAAAGCTAGTAAGCTAATTGATATGATTAATAGTAATAATTACTATGAAAGAGAAGAGCTACAGGAGCTTTACTATGAGATCTACTACAATCTAATTGAAGAAGTTGAAAAGAGAGAGATTAGTGGTAACCTATGGCAGGACTATATATTTTCACTGATATTAGAGGATGAAAATGTATTTAGCTTAAAATGTGAGAAATCAAGCAAAAACATAAATAGTAAGCTATATGATTATGCTATGCATGATATAGATATATTAAGAAATCTTTATCATTTAGATTGGGAAACCATCGAAAGGGATATTGAGATAAAAAATATTAGTTTAAATAATACATACGCAGCTAACTCAAACCACAATAAATTTTATAGACAATACAGCGATAAAATAAAGGAACTGCAAAATAAATTTTCAACTGATGAAGCAATGCTAGAATCATTCCTAGATAATCTAATAAATCATTATAATACCCTTGGTTGTGGTAAAATGGCTAAATACTCTGCCTTCAAATGGAAGGAAAAGCTCATTGGAATACAAGAGCCAGACCCAGTTGAGTTAGAAGACCTTGTGGGATATCAAAGCCAAAAGGAGATCCTTATAAAGAATACAGAAGCCTTTGTTCAGGGCAAAAAAGCAAATAATGTCCTTCTTTATGGAGACAAAGGCACTGGTAAATCCTCATCAGTAAAGGCACTTTTAAATAGATATGCCCATAAGGGTCTACGGATGATAGAACTTTCAAAGGACCAATTAAAGGATTTTGCAGACATTATCCAAATGATAAAAAATCGTGGACAAAGGTTTATTATTTTCATAGATGACTTATCCTTTGAAGACTTTGAAACCGATTATAAATATATAAAGGCCAATATCGAAGGTGGCTTGGAAGTAAGGCCGGATAATACACTGATATATGCCACCACAAACCGTAGACATTTAGTTAGAGAAAATTGGAGTGACCAAAGGGACCCAAATCCAGAAATTCGTAGTGCTGACTCAGTGGAAGAGAAGCTATCCTTAGCAAATCGATTTGGTATAACTCTTACATATATATCACCAAATAAAAATCAATACCTAGACATAGTAGAAAAGCTTGCTAAAAAGCATAATATAGATATGAGTATAGATAACCTAAGGAAAGAAGCTATCAAATGGGAAATGAGATTCCATGGACGCTCAGGTAGAACAGCTCAGCAATTTATTGATTACTTATTGGGAGAATAGGGCAAAATGAGACAATTGGGACGAGGGACAGTCCCTTGTCTTATTTATTCCATTAAAGGAGTAAAGGAATGTATTTATCAGAGGAAGATAAAAAGAATATAGTACTTTTCTTAAGAAAAAAATTCAATCCTAAATTCATATATCTCTTTGGGTCCTTTGCTAAGGGTGAGGGTAGGGAAGATAGTGATGTTGACTTAGCCATATATACCGATGATGTCATAGAGTCCTATGAGCTTTTTATGGCTGCTGGTGAACTTTCCTTCATAGTTAAAAGAGATGTGCAAATTGTACACTTGAAAAATATCAGCACAGTATTTGCTGCCCAAATCGTTGGAACTAGAGATGTTTTATATTATAATGATAAAACAATTATGGATAATTATAATGTTAGAGCCTTTAAAGAATATGCTAAATTAAATGAAGAAAGAAAGATTGTGCTAGATGCCATTGAAAGGGATGGAAGGGTATATGGGTAAGGATATTTTATATAATAAAATAAGTATAATTGAAAGATGTCTAATGCGTATAAGAGAAGTTTATGACGAAAACTCAGATAATTTAAAGAATTATACAAAACAAGATTCCATAGTACTAAATATTCAGAGAGCTGTTGAGGCAACTATAGATATTGCCATGTACATTGTTTCAGATAGAAAGCTTGGGATTCCACAAAATAGTAGGGATGCCTTTGAGGTATTAAATAGTAATGAAATTATTGATGATAATACACTTGAAAAAATAAAGAAAATGATAGGCTTTAGAAATATAGCGGTACATAACTATCAACAATTAAATCTAGATATACTACAAAAAGTAATTGAAAACCATTTAGAAGACTTTGAAGAGTTTATATTTAATATTAATAAAGTGAAATGATAGGTTAATGGGACAGTGTTTTGTTCTAAAAATCACACAAAACTAGCTCACAATAGAAGTAATTTTAACTCTAATTGGGCTAGTTTTTAATTTGTTTTTTTCCCTTAAGCTTATTAAGACTATTTTAATGATTACAAATTACCTAAAAATGTTATAATCATAAATAGAGCAATTATTAAATAACGATAAGTTTTCAAAACCCTTTTTTATTGATATTATAGACCTATTAGAAAGACCCTAAAACTTGGAACATGGAACGTGCAACTTGTAACAACAAAATAATTAGTGAGGGATATTATGTTTCGAATAACCCATGAGATGATAAAGGATCTTTGTTCAAATAGCGCCGTATATAACAAGGCTAGAAGATATTATAATAACGGGAGTGTTACAGGTCTACACTTTGATTATGAAAACTATCTATTTGAAGCTAGGGTAGCAGGCAGCAGTTTATATAACATAGAAGTTAAGTTTGACAATGGAGAGTTTTATGATGCCAGCTGTACCTGTCCTGCTTATAGCAACTACTTTGGATATTGTAAGCACATAGGTGCCGTACTTTTTCAAATAAAGGACCTGGATGCCAAAGGAGAGTTAAGGAAGCCCAAGCAGGAAGATAAAATTAATGAGATAATTGACTTCTTTAGATATAAAGATGAATCTGCTAAGGAGACCTTAGACCTTGAAATTACCTTTGAATATAATACCAGCCTTTATACCTGGGGGGAAGTGGTGGCTGCCCTAAGCCTTAGAATAGGCACCGAAAGACTATATAAGGTAAAAAGTCCAGAAAAACTCTTAGAAGCCATAGCCGATAATGATGAGCTATATTTTGGTAAGAAGTTCACCTATGAGCCCCATAAACATGTATTTAAGGATAGGGACAGACCTATAATTGATTTTCTGCTGGAAATCTATGAAAATGAGCAGATCATGAAAAAATTCTCAGTATCCTACGCCACCCGAAAAAGCCTATTTATAGATAATCGAGTATGTCTAGGACCAACAGCCCTTAAAAGATTCTTTAAGCATGCAGAGGATCTAAAGCTTAAAGCAAATATATTTGGCAGGGAATATGAAAATGTAAAGATACTAGAAAGGGATATCCCCATAGACTTTTCATTAACAAAATCAAAGGATGATATTGTACTCAAGATTAATTCACAAGAAGGTCTAATTCCCCTCACAGATAAAGGAGAATATTTCTTCTTAATGGGAGATGTTTACAAGGTATCTGAAAGTCAAAGAAAGAACCTACTACCTTTTTACTCAATATTCGAAGGAGAAAAGGTAGATAAGGTAACTGTCCCAAAGGAATATAGGGAAACCTTCCTGTCCGAAATATATCCACGAATACAAGACATAGGAGAGATTAACATTGACAATGAGTTGGAATCCTCCATATACAAGCCAGAATTACGGCCAGAGGTGTATTTAGATAAGGAAGAGGAAAGTGTTACTGCAGATATCAAATTCATCTATGATGAAATTACCATAAAACCCTTTGATAATGAAAAGGATTCACAGAGAATAAAGGATAAAATATTACTAAGGGACATGGATAGAGAAAATAAGATAATAAATATATTTGAAAATGCAGAATTTAAGGTTAGAAATAAAAAGGTATATTTAGATAATGATGAACATATCCTAAGCTTCATTCTATCGGATATCCTCAAACTTCAAGAAATAGCTGAAATATTTTATTCGGAAGACTTTAAAAATATTAAAGTCCGAGACTCTGCATCCTTTTCAGGGGGGGTAAGACTTAATAAGGATAATGATTTACTTGAATTTACCTTTGATATTGAGGGTATAAATAAAGATGAATTAACAGATATATTCGATCTAATAAGGCAAAGAAAAAAATACTATAAGCTCAAGGATGGTTCCTATCTACCCCTGGAGGCAGAAAGATTTGACTTTATTATAAACCTTATGGAGGGCTTAGACCTCGACGAAGAGGATCTTACAAAGGATATTATAGAGCTTCCTAAATTCAGAGCCATGTATTTAGATGAATATGTGAAGGAATCGGAGCTTCAAAGCATAAAAAGGGATTTGAAATTCAAGGAGCTAGTTCAAAATATCCGTGAGCCCCAGGATTTAGATTTCAATATTCCCCCAGAGGTAAAAGACACCCTAAGGGGATACCAAAGTTTTGGATATAAATGGCTAAAGACCTTGAGTAGCTATGGGTTGAGTGGTATACTGGCCGATGACATGGGTCTTGGAAAGACAATACAGATGCTCACCTATTTATTATCGGAAAAAAGGGAAAAGGGCATAGAGCCATCATTAATAGTAGCACCCACTTCCCTAGTGTACAACTGGTTGGAGGAAATAGAAAAATTCACCCCAGATCTAAAGGCTATAATAATTTCGGGACCAAAGGAAAAACGTCGAGAAGATATTGAAACAATAGGTGACTATGATGTGGTCATCACATCATACCCCCTAATACGTAATGACATAGAGTTCTATGAAGATATGAACTTCAGATGCTGTATATTAGACGAAGCCCAGCACATAAAGAATCCACTATCTCAAAGTGCTAAGTCAGTAAAAAAGATAAAATCTAAAAACAACTTTGCACTTACGGGTACCCCAATTGAAAACTCCCTTACGGAGCTTTGGTCAATATTTGATTTTGTGATGCCAGGATATTTACTGAGTCATAAAAAATTTAAAAATAAATTTGAAAACCCTATTATAAAGGATAAAAATGGGGAGGCTTTAAACAATCTTAGAAAGCATATTAAGCCCTTTATCCTGAGAAGACTTAAGAAAAATGTACTCAAGGAGCTACCTGATAAAATAGAAAACAAGGTTGTCGCAGAGCTATCCGAGGAGCAAAAGAAAATATACCTAGCCTATATGCAGCAAATAAAGGGAGAAGTAGCAGCTGAAATAAAAGAAAAGGGCTTCGGTAGAAGTCATATCAAGATACTCTCAGCCCTCACAAGACTAAGACAAATATGCTGTGACCCTGCCACCTTTATAGATGGCTATAGTGGAGGAAGTGGAAAGCTTCTCTTATTAGAAGAAATACTAGAGGATGCAATAGCTAGTGGCCACAGAATACTATTGTTTTCACAGTTCACAAGTATGCTTTCCATTATAAAGGAAATGCTAGATAAGAAGAAAATAGAGTATAAATACTTAGATGGTTCAACACCAACTAAAGACAGAGGAAAGCTAGTTAAAGAATTTAACAATGGAGCAGGAGATGTATTCCTCATATCTCTTAAGGCAGGAGGAACAGGTCTAAACCTCACAGGAGCCGATATGGTCATTCATTATGACCCATGGTGGAACCCAGCAGTAGAAGAGCAGGCCACCGATAGGGCCTATAGAATAGGACAAAAAAATGCAGTCCATGTGATGAAACTCATAACTAAGGGAACAATCGAAGAAAAAATATATAAACTCCAGGAAAGAAAAAGAAAGATATTCGATGATGTAATCAAACCTGGCCAGACCTTAGTATCTAAACTAAGCGAGGAAGAAATAAAGGACTTATTCGAAATATAAAAGCAGGACAGGGGACGATCCTTCGTCCCTTTCATATTATAACAAGGAGGAATGCAAATGCTAAATCTATCAGAAAACTGGAAAAAAGAAATGGAACTAAAGCTTGATTATAACTATGTTATGAAGGAATATGTAGGCGATGTGGGTATTAACAAGGATGACATAGCTAAGTTAGAAGACCAAATAAAAAAGTCATATAAAGAAATAGAAAGAAAAAAGAATGAAGGCTTACTAGGATTCATGGAGCTACCTTATCAAAAAGAAGTCGTAGAGCAAATTGAAAAAACTGCCAATAATGTTAGAAAAAACTTTGAAAACTTTGTGGTAATAGGGATTGGAGGTTCAGCCCTAGGGAACATAGCCCTTCAAGAAGCCTTAAATGGCAAATACTTCAACCAATTAACAAAAGAAGAGAGAAACGGAGCCCCAAGGTTCTTTGTTATAGACAATGTGGACCCAGAAAGTTTAGATAGACTACTTAATGTATTAGATCCCCATGACACAATGTTTAATGTAATAACTAAATCCGGTAGCACAGCTGAAACCATGGGCAATTTCACCCTAGTATACGAATGGCTTATAGAAAAGCTTGGCAGAGAAAGTGCAAAGGATCACGTTATAGCAACCACAGACGAAGAGAAGGGAACATTACTTCAAATAGCCAATAAAGAAGGCTTTGAGACCTTCATAATACCAGCCAATGTAGGAGGAAGATTTTCAGTATTTTCTCCAGTAGGACTACTATCAGCAGCAATATGTGGTATAAATATAGAAGAGCTCTTAGCTGGAGCAGCCCACATGGACGAAAGATGTAAAACCGAGGATATATATAAGAATCCTGCCTACATAGATGCACTAATCCACTATATATTTATGGAAAAGGGGCTGAATATATCGGTTATGATGCCCTATTCAGACTCCCTTAAATACCTTTCCGATTGGTATGGACAGCTTTGGGCAGAGAGCTTAGGCAAGAGAGTTAATAATGATGGAGAAGAGGTTAACACAGGTCAAACCCCTGTAAAGGCCCTAGGAACAATAGACCAACATTCCCAGGTACAGCTATATACAGAGGGACCAACGGATAAAATAACTACCTTTATAAGGGTAGAAAAATTCAGAAAAACCGTTAATATACCAAATACCTTTAAGGAATATTCCTCAATAGAATATCTAGGTGGTCATACATTAAATGAACTAATGAATGTCGAAGAGCGTGCCACTGAGATAGCATTACTCAAATTCGGTAAACCTAACTGCACCATAGTATTCCCGGAGATAAATCCCTTCACAGTCGGCCAGTTCATCTACATGCAGGAGCTCAAAACAGCCTTCGCAGGAGAACTCCTCAATATAGACGCCTTCAATCAACCAGGAGTAGAAGAAGGAAAAAATGCCACCTATGGACTAATAGGTAGAACAGGATACGAAGAAAAGAAAAAAGAAATAGAAAAGCTTCTAGCAAAAAAAGGCCAAGAATTCACCTGCTAAGAACCCTAAAAAAGGAATTACCTAAAAAAAAAGGTAGTTCCTTTTTAAAACATGTCAAGGGGACGCTTTGATTGCCATGCTACAAAACAATGGGGCAATCCCCAATGTTTCATTAATTCTTGGTCAAAAGACTTGGTTTTCCAATAATAGGATATGATATAATGAAAAGAAATAAAATTTTATAAAATTACCCAAATTAATTATGAGGGGGGCAATCAAATGTTCTTTTATCTTTTCAATAAAAATAAAACAATAAAAACCTTAAGAAAAAATAGTGGATACACAGCCAATGAGCTAGCCCTAAAGGTTAAGTGTAACTCTATAGACATAAAAAGAGTAGACAATATGAAACTAAAGGACGTGGATGAAAAACTTAAAGAAAAACTGCTCCCAATATTCAGGGGAGATAGATATGACAAGGTCCCATGGTAGAAAAGCAACATGACAGCATGACAGGGTGACGTTTCCGTTGTCATGTTGTTTGCCAACAAATCAATTAACGTGACATTTGAAACGTCCCCGCGACACGCATAAAATGTCCCCGTGACATGCATCTCTGCGACACGCTTTTCAAGTTAACCATCTCCCGATAATGATTCCCAACCCCTTAAATTAAAGTCCAACTTTAAAATTTAAAATATAATTTGTTATCGACAAAATCAGACAAAGGATTACTTTTTTCTTTAGCGAATTAATTTATGATATAAAGCTTTGTTAAACATTTAACTTTACAATAATTCTGTTATCAGCGTGTGTGGTTAAGTTTCGAGGCTAACTATAGAAAGACTTATATTATTAAAATGACTTTAAGGAGGAGTAAAAATGGTAAAGGCAGAAGATCTACAAGTATCAATTGCTGAGGGATATTTAAAGCTTGGAATGTATTTTGACAACCTAATCAGAAAGGGCAATGTTGAAGATGAAAAGGCCCTAGAGATGTGTCAGAAAATCCATGAGCTAGAAAAGGAACTATTCGTTTTGAAAAAACAAGAAAAAGAAGTGGCAAAGGAGCTATGTCCATCCTGCTCAAAGGAGGTAGAACAACTATCTAAATTTTGTAATAGCTGTGGTTTCAATATAGAAGAGTATAGAAATAGAGAAACAGTTACCTGCGACCTTTGCAATAATGAATTAGAAGGAAACTCAAAATTTTGCAGTGTTTGTGGTAGCAAAGTAGCTTAATGGGAGGGACGTTCATGTATTGTTCACAGTGTGGTAGTCAAAATTTAGAAGGAAGTAATTATTGTACTAATTGTGGAAATCATCTAAACGATATTAGTAACAATAAATTTAAATATGATATTAGTACCAAGGAGTATTGCGAAGGCTGTGGAACTAAAAGTGGTGACAACTTTTGTATAGAATGTGGAGATTCAACCATAGCTATAAAGCCTATTAAGGGAAAATTTAACACCAAAGAGATACTTAATAATATTAATATTAAAAACTCAAAGGACGCATCCAAAATAGTTAGCATAGCGAAAAATGAGATTAAAACAGTTATTAAGGATAAAGATAGACTCAAAAACATTGGTATTTCTGTAGCTAGTACCCTAGGCATAACCCTAGCGGCTTCACTAATCTTATTCCTTATATTTTCCAATGTTGGTGCAGTCAAAGAGATTTATTCAAATATGAAGGAATTTCAAGGAACTAAGGCAGCAAAAGTACTTCCAAACTTTATAGATTTTGCAGCAGTTACTTGGTTTAGTCCACTTAAGATGAAACTAAATTTTACAGGCTTTGGTAACGATGTAAATATGAATTTATTCTATAGAATTAATATGATAATTTTATTAGTAATCCCAGTATTAGCCATCAAGTTTGGAAACTCTAAGCTATCTAAAAAAGAAAATCCATCAATAGTGGATTATGTTATTAACAGTGTAGCATTTAGTGTAGTTATCAACAGCATATTTCTAATAAATTCCCACTCCTTCAACTTTCAGCAATTTGGAGCAAGTGTTAAATATTCAAGCTCCGTATCTTTTCTAGATAGTTTGATTTGGATAACTTTATTACATTTCATAACAAGCATGGTCTTTGATTTAAAGAAGTTTATAGACCTGGATAACATAAAGTCATCCTATCAAGAAAATATTCTAATTGCCTTAGATAGTTTGAAAATATTCTTTATATTCAGCTCGATATTATGTATATCCACTATTACAGCATTCCAGGTATTCTTTAAACCAGAATCATCTAAGGGCTCTATAATATCAATGCTAATAGCACTACCCAATATACTATTTAATGGCATCAACTATTTACTAGGTGGAAGGCTAGATTTTACATTATCAGGAGAAGGAATAACTTTCTCCAATTTTAAAATGTTAAAATACTTTGCCAGTGCTTCGGGAGATGAGCCAATATTTCTACTATCTGTAATATTAGTACTCCTATTATTTGCTGGTACGATTATAGTGCTTACAAGATCAATACTTAAAATTTCAGAAAAAGATTATTATACTAATCTAGGTGTATTAGCAGCATCCTATGGAATCCTATTGATGTTAATAGGATATCTAACATCTATCTCTATTAAGCCAAATATTAAAGGTGATACTAGCTATATGAGTGGAGTAGCTGGATCAAGGATAGATATAGGGTATTATAACTGGGTTTCTTTCTTTATACCAGTTATATTAATCTTAGGATTAGGTGCACTAATAAAATATCTAAGGGATAACGATCAAATAGATTACATAAAAAACACGATAAATAATAGCTTTAAAAAATATAGTATGATATATTCAGCAGCCATAATCATCTTAGTGTTTATCAACTTCAAGATAGTTGCTGACTATAGTTATGGAACATTTTTAAGTAGCTTTATCAATAGGGCTGACCTATTCGATATCATAGAGAATATGCCCTTTATGCAAATGCTAGATAGCATACTTTAGTTAAAGCCCGAAATAGAATAACTTAAGCTAGCGAGGTGAATTGATGGATAATAAAAAGATTATTAAATACGGATGGATTTCAGTTATTGCAATAATGGTGTTGACCATAGGTGGAATGGCCATTAGCTCAAAGACCGTTAGTAAAAAGGAGCTAAAGGAAACCCTAGTAGGAAATCAAATCGGAAGGTATAACTATGGCTTTAATATAGAAAACACTGATCAAATAGTAGGGACAAAGTATCTACTGAGTAAAAGCATCAATAAAGAAAAGGATAGATTATATCTACCCGTTGAATTAAAACTAAGAAATCAATACATTGAAGGCAAAGCCATCCTGGATTTTGACTATCAAAAGAATGATGAAGAATGGACCTTAAATAACTACAACATACAGAATATTGAACTAGAGGTAATAGGAGAAATAAACTCTGAAGAGATGACCGATATGTTAGGAAACTCAAATATATATTTCTTCAAACATAAAAGGGGATTTGAAAAGTCGGACATAGAAAGTATAAATATAAAAGAAATAAATACCCTTGAAAATCAATTGGCACAGCAGGCAGACATTGCCCTAATACTCAATGATAAAACCAGTAAAGTAGAGATATCAATGAAGGCCACATTTGTCTTTGGTAATGGTGGCAATGGAAGTGACTATGGTTGGTATGTAGATGGATATGATTTCATAGAATATAAAAACACTGTAGTAGGTGGAGTAAATGACAGCCTCGTGAAAAATTCACTTGTGGAAAATAGAATATATGCTCCATCGGATAACTACAATGAAAACTACTTTAGGGTCGATGATATAAGTCAGATCTCTAAATTAACCATTGTTAACAGTAATACCAAGCTGGAGGAAAAAACTGACGAAGTTGAAGTGAATATTGAAGTTAAAAAAGAAAATATTCAATTAAGCGGTTCTCTAATTTTAATATATAGATATTACGATGACAGGGGATGGGCACTTAGGGACATCAACACAAAGAATGGTGCTAAATTCACTGTTAAAATGATAAAAGAGTTTAATGTGGATATTGATAAAATTAAAAGTGATCTTATTGGTCAAGAGATATCCTATTACTCTGGCTGGTATAACACTAAAAGATGGACAATAAGCTCAGATAATATGAAAAATGTAAAATTCATAGAGTCTAGCTATGGAGATGAAGGAAAGCAAATAGATGTCCTATGTGAAATAACTCTAGAGGATGATGATAGTATAGTATATGGCAATGTTACAATATCCTATGCTTTGGAAAACAATAGTTGGACCCTACAGCAAACTCAAAGAAATGGTAGTTTTAAAGAGTTAGACAGAGATGAATATTACTCATCCATGGTAGCCTCAGGAAATTACCCTCAGATTGAGATTGCCAACGCTCAGGCTTCTTCAGTGAGGGCTCCCATAGATCAGTTTAGTTATGGAGCACAAAACATAATTGATAATGATTTAGAAACTGCATGGGTTGATGGTAAAGATGATGAGGGGCATGGAGAGTGGATAGAACTTGATCTAAGTGCACCATCGGAGGTAGCCTTACTCGAAATTTTCTCTGGATATCAAAAGACCTCTTCACTATACCGACAAAACCACAGACCGAGAACTATAGAAATAAGATATGATGATACAAACACCATAGAGTATGAATTACTAGATAAATACGCTGCCAACTATATAAAGTTAGATACTCCAATTAATACAGATAAGATAAGAATTACAATCAAAGATACATATGGTGGAAATGACGATAAGGATACATGTATCTCTGAAATAAAAGTTTATAAACTAAATTAAAATATAAAAAAGATCTCCTTAATAACAAATAGGAGATCTTTTTTACATTAACAAACAAAAGAATATAACTAATCTTTTATAATATATTATAGTACCCTTCTTCCTTTAACATATTTTTCATTATAATATCCTTCAGTTAAACTCGAAATCACAACTCTTTTAGCACTTTTTCCTGAAGAAGCATGAATGAAGTTACCATTTCCTATATATATTCCAACATGGCTTATATTCCCATTATTTACTCCAGAGGTGTCGAAAAAGACTAAGTCACCTACCTGAAGTTCACTTTTCTTAATCGAAGTCCCTATCGTTGCCTGGGATTTAGAAGTTCTAGGTATTTCTATACCTATCTGCTTGAATACATAGGAAGTAAAACCAGAACAGTCAAACCTTGAAGGTCCCGATGCTCCATAAACATAGGGCTTATCTAATAAAGACTTAGCAACATCTATTAACCTGAAAGCTGCTCTACTAGCAGACCTAGATACTATATACTCATTATTTGTTACATTTAGCATCACATATTCTTTAAAGACCCAACCTGTCCTATCTTCAGAGTCGACTACTTCATACCAACCATCTTTATAGTCCTTTATTAACACCCTCATATTCGCAGGTAAAACGGCTATTGTATCACTGATATCAGTTTGCTCCGATCTCAGATTCACATTGTTACCAGTTATTGTGCCAATAGAATAATTAGGAATCACATCAATATATTCAGAATTAACCCAACCATTTTGAGAATCATCTATTGCAATATTATACCAGCCATCCACAGAATTGATTATTGTTACAAAGGAATCCTTAGGAACAGTAAAGATAATTTTACCATTTAATGTGGCATTTTCTCGAACATTCAAAGTTGAAGCAGTCACCTTACCCTTTTTCAAGGGATCTTTTTCTATATTCTTAGGAACTACCAAATCATTTAAAATCCAGCCTCTTATTCCAATACTATCTTGGATATTGTACCAATTTTCCTTACTAGAAATAATAGTAACCGTATCCCCTAGAGCAGCACTTTTGATGGTTTCAGAATTTATGTCAGGACTGACCCTAATGTTTACATTATCACCGATAACAACAGCCTGAATACTTTCTTCAGCTAAAGCATTTATACCCATAAAACTGAAAAAAGCAAAAACCAATACAAAATAAATCAATAATCCTTTGTTTTTACACAAAATTCCACCTCCATTTACAAATATAAGGCTCCTTATATTATTTTATCACGATATAGCAAAAGAAGGTAGTCCTATAAAATAATAGTAAATAAAAACATGACAGACATTTCGGTTGTCATGCTGCCCAACCCCTCCCATTTGCATAATATGCATTAAAGTGGCATAGTTACAACAATATACAAAAATTATGTTTTTACAAGATGTTGAAGGATTTTGTCGATATTGAAAGAATTTATAATATTACTAAGATGTTTTCATATACCTAATGACTTCAGAGAGGAGAGACTACAATGGAGAATATAGAGCAATCAAATGATGATAATTTGTTACAGGACTTTAGGGAATTAATCCACTATGTTTCACTGGATATACTTAATGAAAGCGTTATGAAAGATATAGAGGATCTCAAGAATAAGATAGAAGATTCGGTTGTAGACATGTCTCAAAGCACTACTAGGGTCAAGGTTGCTGGAGAATATATTGAAAAGCTTGAGAAAAAGCTAAAAGTCTCAGTCGAGAAGCTTCCCCAGCATACCTCGGAAATAAAGGATGAAATAAATAAGATTAGCACAATCGGCCTCGGAGGCATTAAAGAGACTATCAATAAAAATAAAGTAGAGATAATGACATCCCAAGAAGAAAACTATGGAATATTTTTTGAAAACTTGAGAAAAAACACAATGGATTTAGATAGAGTTATTACAAGAAAGTGTGAGGAGCTGTATAGCTTAGCAGAGAATAACAAAGCAGAAACCGACAAAACATTAAAATTTATAAAGACCTTAACAATAATCAACACCGTAGCACTAGTAATAATACTAGGACACATTTTTTAATTGGAGGTGAGATTAATGATACCATCCAATAGGACAGCTTCCTTAGCTAAGGACCTATTTTACAATATGGAAAAGCACCGTAATTTTTATGCTAAAAACAGGCTAAAGGAATTTATGACTGAGAAATACACGTTACTATCAAATATGGACTCATACTTTATAAAGATAAATGGCTACTCCAATACCCGTCTTTTAAAACATACAAATGAAAATATTAGAAAAAAATATCTAGAGATTCCTAAGATGAAGGAGGATATGGATAAGTCCTTCCTGCTCTTTATAGTGGGCATGGGTAAATACGGTAAATCAACCCTTGTTAATGCCCTTGCCAGTTCTAGAGTAGCTGAAATCGATGACCTACCAAAGACCTGGAAAATAGATATATATGATGCTAGTCAATCAAAAGACCAAGTAAAGATTATTTTCAAGGATAAATCCGTAGAGACATATAGTATAAAAGAAGCTCAAGAATTCCTACAGAACGAAGAGGATAAGAGATATGATTCGGAAGATCTCATTGAAGACGAATTAGATAAGAGAAGTAAAGGCAAATCCATCGAAGAGCTAGAGGAGCTAAAGGATGCTCTAAGTAAGGACCTCCTATATCAATCCCCTGTTACCGAAGTGGTGTGGCCCGTGGAGGAAAATAAGCTTCTCAAAAACTTCAGGATAGTGGATACCCCAGGACTTACCCAAAATCTACTGGGGGAAACCAAGGTAAGAGTTAAGGAATACCTTTTCAAGGCCCATGGGGTAGTGTGGATATTAGATGCAAATAAAATAGCGGCAAATAAACCAAAGGAGCTTCTCGATGAAGTAGAATCTTCCTTTAGACAGGTCGGTGGAGTAGGAAAGACCATGATAGCCGTACTAAATAGAATTGACATGGTAAGAAAAAAGGGTGGAGAAGAGGCAGTAAAGGCCGTAATAGAGGATGCCTACAAAATATTTGGAGATAAATTTGATAAAATCATCCCCATATCAGCAAAGGAAGCCTTAGATGGCATTGAAGGTAAGAGCGAAGAACTCCTAAACAGCAGCAATTTTGATGAGCTCCTTTCCGAGATAGAGAGTAGATTTCATAAAAAAGCACAAACCGCTCAGATTACTAGCCTCAAAAGGGGTATATTAACCCTAATGGATGATATTAAATTAGAGCTGGATGAATATAAAGACAGAATCTCAAAGGATGAAGAAAAGAGAAGCACCATTAAGGAAAAGTTTAATAAAGAGATAGATAAACAAAACAAAAACGTTGCAGGTAAGATAAGCTCAATTATTAATGAATATAAATCTAAGGTGAGTAGAAATATTGAAAGATATGCGGAACGGCTATTTGACTTTGAAAGTAATAGCAGCAGAGAAAGCTACATAAAAAATACTATCTTTGAAGTAAATCACTTTGAAACCCAGATTAGTAGACTTCAAAGGGAAGTGGGCTTCTCACTAAATGATATGAGAGAATACTATCTAAAAGAATCAAGCATCAATGAATATAAATATATAAAACAATCGGACCTACCAGTGGCTGTCATAGGGAGTATATCCAGTGGTGAACTAAGTATTACAAGTGATAGCTTTGAAACCGATGGGATGAGCTTTTTATCTGGAGCTGGCATATCCATTGTTGGAGCCATGCTATTGGGGCCAGCGGGACTAATACTTGGGGGAATAGCTGACAAATTTGGACTCACAAAATTCATAGCCAAAAAACTAAAGCTACCGGGCCTAAAAAATGATTTAAGATATGCCCTCAATGATATTACTCAAAAAATAGATAAAAAAATTACAAGTGAATCAAAAGATAATATAGACAGTATTGCCAAGGATGTTAACAAACTTAGGGAAGATAGCTATGCTTATCTACATGGAAGCTCAGACCATACCCAAGGCATTATAAAAATAATTAAGGATACAGGCGAAATGTTATGCGATGAAGGTATAGACGTAAAATCAAAGGACATAATTTTAGGGGGTTATAAAAATGGCACAAAGCATTAAAGATTATTTGAATAGAGGACTAGCAAAGGTACAGGAATCACCCATTAGAATAGGCATAAAAAAGAACAGCGGACTACCAATCGAAAATGTGAAGGAAGAATTAAATAGAATAGAAAATGATTTCCAAGTACTAATAAATAAGGTTGAAAAGCCCCTAAATGTGGTTTTGATGGGAGAAGTTAAGGCAGGAAAATCAACCCTATTAAATGCCCTGGCAGGAGGCAAAGTATCCCCCGTAAATGTTACGGAGACCACCGCCAGCATTATAGAAGTATTCCATAGTGAGACTGAAAGGGGAATAATACAAAAATATAATGGCGAAAAAATTGAAGGAAATACAAATGACATTTTCGAAGTCTTGGAAAAGCACCATGGAGACAAGGAATTCTTTTCAACTGTGGAAGTGGTTAAATTAGGATTCCCATTAAAGAATCTAAAAAAGCTAAGGATAGTAGATACCCCAGGATTAGCCACCATAACTAAGGAAAACGAGGAAAAAACTAAAAAGTATCTACAGGAAGCCGATGTAATACTTTGGGTTTTAAATGCAAACTATTTAGGACAAACCGATATCGAAGAGTCCATGTCCCATGTAGCTAAATCGGGCAAGAAGATACTGGGAGTTATTAACCATATAGATGAGATTGAATCAAACCCAAGGAGAATAGTGAGATATGTAAAGCAGAAAATGGGCATATACTTTGAAGAAATTTTCCCAATGTCCGCCCTAGATGCCTTTAATGGTATAACAAATAATGATGATATGTTACTAGAGATAAGTGGATACGACAAGCTCTTTGATTATCTAGAGAATAATATAGAAGCTAACTCCGAGGAGGTACATACGGAGAGCATCATTTCCTCAGCAAAGGCCCTAATAAGTAATGATCTATCCCTGCATGAGTCATATCTTAGAAACATTGCCTTCCTAGTGGAGCAAATGGAAAATAATGAGTCGAAGCTAGAATACCATAAAAGAAGGATACTTGGTGAAGTCAAGGATAGAATAGAAGAACATTTTAATGACTTTTTAGAGGAAGAAAAGGCTCAGATAGAACATGAGCTCAACAATACCGGTAACAACCTTATTGGAGGCTTCAATAGGATTAATGCAGAGAGAATAGTTGGTAAAGCCATATCTCAAGAAAAAATGAATCAAGACCTAAAGAATATCATCACCGATGTCAATGAATATTTTAGAAGTGAATGGAAGGCAGCAATGATTGATATCCAAAAAGAATTAAGAGAAAACACAGAGAATTTTATTAAAGAGGAAGAAAGTAACTTTGTAATAGAATTCAATACTGAAATGGCTGAGATGGGAACTGCCGTAAAAGAGGGAGCAGTATCTGGAGCCCTCATGGCAGGTACCTGGGGAACAGCCATAGCAGCCTACACAGCATGGCTTGGACCCTATGCAGCCTCAGTAACCCTAGGAGCAGCGGTATCGGCCATATTACCCCCAGTACTTTTAGCAGGAGCAGCCACTGGCATAGTAGCAAAATTCGTAGGCAATAAAAAGGACAAGTCCAATCTACTAATGGCAATTGATAAAAGAATAGATGATACAAAAAATAAGATAAAAGCAAATATGCTAAAAAATAAGCTAGAGGAACTAAGTAAAACAAGTGAAGAAATATGTGATAACGCCATAGACAGCTTTGTAGAAAACTACTGTCCAGGCTGGAAAAAGGAAGACCTACTTAACCATAAGTCAGAAATAAAGATCTACTGTGACAATCTTAAAAACTCTGAATTCTTAAAGCAAAACCTGTTGATTGAGACCACAGAAACTGCAATGTAAACTCTTAAACGCAGAAATTTCACAGTTGTGGGTGGCTCAAGATATCACCATCTTATAGATGGACAACATGATATACTAGGAGCCTTTGAAGCAGTAAAGGACGGTGCAAATGTATTATCATCTTGAAAAAATAATTGAACTAGATTCTTTTAAAAATATTTTAAAGACTATTAAAGATAAAAACATAAAGGCTGGAGAGAATATAGAAACTTCCCTAAGATCCAAAATAGAAAAGCATCATCAAGTATTAGAGGACGAAAATTCCACCATCCAAGAAATTAAAGTAGCCCTTTTAAATGAATTCATAATACTTAAGGATTATAAAAGTGAAATAGAAAACTTTTGCAATAATAATCTAAGCAGGCAGAATGAACTACTTAAATTCGTCATAGAAGTAAATGAAAGCTTCTTTGATCAGCTCTATGAAAAGGTGGATATCTACTTTTATAATAAAAAACTAAAGATATTTAAGGAGATAGATATCAATTCCAAATGGCATACTGGCATTGTTGATAGCAGTAGGAAAGGCTTAAGCATGATAAATAGAGGATTAAATAAAGAAGTCTTTTACGATAAGACCCTTGTTGAGGATATTTTAGAAAAGCATTTAGGGAAAGATGAATTAGCCAAGGAGATCTCAAAAATATTTCAAGATTCTATGGATGATTATGAAAAACAATGGCAAAAAAAGACTCAAGATCTAAGCAAAGTACTAAAACATGACTATAGTTTGATGGCAATAAATCACTCTTATAATTTAAACTATAAATTTGAGATGGGCATAGCTGAGCAAACATTTTTAACGGGAATCTCCTCAGCCTTGGCTGGAAGTCTTGGATTAGCCGCCGGTTGGCATACCATCACCTATGCCATGATGAATGTCTTTCCTCCCGTAGCCATATTTACAGTTATAGCTAGCATTGTAACAGGCATTGCCACCCAGGATGCAGCCACTGAAAAAAGAAAAAAACAAGTAGAAGAGATAATAAAACAATACGATAGATACCTAACAGCCCAAATAGAAACAGGAACATTTAAAGAACTAGATGACTTGACCATTAGGAAATATATTGTTACTAAAAGCAAAGAAATCGTGGAGAACTTATTAAAAAAATTCGACGATATATTCTTAGCTGGACTAGATTACAATGATTATGAAAAAATAAAAGAAGCAATAATAAATCATCTAGAATTAATAGACACTGTTCTATATGCGCTATCTTAGCATAATACACATGACAGGGGGACGTTTAAGATAGCCTTAGCTTTTGATTGATCATAAAGAACTATTTATAGAAATGATTAATTAAGCTCAAAACTGAAGTTTTTTATTTTTGTAATTAGTATGGATATGAAAAGCTGAGGATGTTGAAAAGAGTTTAGTAAGAGTGTTATAATATAAAGGAAATCACCTAAAATATTTATAAATAATTGTTATTTTAAAATTGAGATATTAAATAGCCAAACTATAAAGACGGAATTATATAAAATAATTAGGAGTGACCAACCTATTATGATAATAGCTAATAATATTATGGGACTTAATGCCTTAAATCAACTTAAAAAGAATGAAGGTAAAGTATCAACGGGAATACAACGGTTATCATCAGGATTACGTATTAATAAAGCAAGTGATGATGCTGCTGGTTTATCTATATCTGAAGGAATGAGAGCACAAATTAGAGGATTAAACCAAGCTGAAAGAAATATTCAGGATGGTATATCTCTTATACAAACTGCAGAAGCAGGACTCGGAGAAATAGAGAATCCTAATTTGCAACGATTGAGAGAGCTAGCAGTTCAAGCAGCTAATGGAACTTTGTCATCCGAAGATAGACAACAAATTCAAGAAGAAATTGAACAAATTAAAGCTGGGATAGATGATATTGCAAATAATACTGAATTTAACAATACTAAGGTACTAAGACCGCCAGTAGAAAAAGTGCAAAATCCCCTTCCACCTCAACCTGGAGGTAAGGCTGATATTGTATTTGTTGTTGATAATACAGGTAGTATGTCAGGAACTCAAACTGAAGTAGCAAATAACATTGAAAATTTTATAGATAGTATAGTAAGTAAAGGCGTAACAGATATAAGAATGGGTGTAGTTGAGTATACAGATTATGTATTAGATGCAAAAAGTTTTTCCGGAAGTAAATGGACTTCAAGTTCTGAGGATATAAAAAATGCACTTTTGGATTTAGCAGGATCAAATAATGGTGGTATAGAAAATGCTATGGGAGCTTTGCAATATACTGCAAGTAATTATGACTTCAGAAATCATGAAAATAGTGATGTGCAATTAAAGCATGTTATACTTGTAACTAATGAAGATGCAGATGATGAGGGCCAACTTGCCAGTACATTGAGCGAAATGCAATCAAAAAAAATACAAGTTCACGGAGTGTATCAAACGGATAACACTGACGTTTCAGAGTTCAATGAAATTATAAGTATGACAGGAGGAAAAGCTCTTAACTTGAATAATTCTAATTGGGGTAGTGAATTAAATACTATTATAGGATCACATATTGGGGATGTAGGAAATTCAGGAGGGACCAATACCGAAGAAGAGGAGCCAATAACAGTACATCTACAGGTAGGAGCAAATGCAGGACAGACATACCCAGTTAAGCTCTTTGATGCACGTACTACTAAATTAGGAATATCAGATATTGAAATTGACCCTGTTGAAAAGGCAATAGAGGCACTAAATAAGATTGATTCTGCTATGATAAAGGTATCAGCGGCTCGTGGAAAGTTTGGTTCTCATCAAAATGCATTAGAGCATATACATAATAATGTTTCTAACTATAAAGAAAATTTGAGTGCTGCAGAATCACAAATCAGAGATGCAGACATGGCTAAAGAAATTATGGACTTAACCAAGCACAAAATACTTATGCAATCATCTCAAGCAATGTTATCCCAAGCTAATCAAGCTCCACAAAGCGTACTGCAGCTATTACAAAGTAAATAAGGGTTTTATATTACAAAGTCTTTTAAAGGAAATAATTCTTTAAAAGACTTTTATTGATGAGTGGGATAGAGGACGTTTTGGCTGCTATGCGTTATTGTGTCGAGAAGATTCTTAGACGCTAATATCTAAAGTTTGCCATAATAAACCACATTAATAATGTTATAATCATATATAGATGCAATTATATTATTTTATGGATAGTAAAGTCTATATTCACTAAAACTAATATAAAGCATGAAACAAATGGGACTGTCACCAATGTTTCATCTTTCTTAGGGGGTGTTTTCAATATGTATGGCTTAGTTTTAGAAGGTGGCGGAGCTAGAGGTGCTTTTCAAGTTGGCGCTTGGAAGGCTATGAGAGAGATAGGAATAGAAATTGAGGGAATATCAGGTACATCAGTAGGAGCCCTCAATGGAGCTATAATAATACAGAATGAATTCGAAAAATCCTACGATATATGGTATAATATGTGTCCATCCAGGGTAATGAATGTGGAGGATAAACTATTAAGAAAACTAGTAAAGCTTGACATTACCCCAGATAATGTACATTACATAATAAAACAATTAAGCTCTCTCCTTGGAGGCAAGGGCATAGATATAACTCCACTAAAGGAACTATTAGCTGAGCATATAGATGAAGATAAAATAAGAAAGTCACCCATGGACTTTGGTATAGTGACCATTTCACTTTCCGACAGAAAGCCCCTGGAATTGTTTAAAGAGGATATCGCAGAGGGAGAGCTTATAAAATATTTACTGGCAAGTGCAAATCTCCCGGTATTCAAATTAGAAAAGGTAGATGATAAACTTTATTTAGATGGAGGTTTTTATGACAATCTTCCCATAAGATTATTACTGTCTAAGGGTTATAGGGATTTAATTGTTGTAAGACTCAATGCCCTGGGAAGAATAAGAAAGGTAAGAGAGGATGGTCTTAATATTACCTACGTAAATCCTTCAGAGCATCTTGGGATGGCCCTAGATTTCACTATGGAAAGAGCAAGATATAATCTGAAATTAGGATATTATGATACTTTGAAGACCTTTAGAAATCTCATGGGTGAAAAGTATTATATAGAACCTAAAAATGAGGATGATTATTTCATACATTTCTTTATGAACTTGGATGAGGAAAAGGTCCTGAAAATAGGAGAGATTATTGGGGTTAAGGATATGCCCTATAGAAGGATGCTCTTTGAATATATAATACCAAAGCTAGGGGACTTTCTAGATATTGGTAGGGATTGTAGCTATGAGGAAATCGTCATTGCGTTGTTTGAAAGGGTGGCCGATAGAATTCAAATGGAGCGATTCAAGGTCTATAATTATGATGACTTTATGGATGAGACTTTGAGTAAGTTTAAGCCATCAAGAAAAAGGATATCTGAAAGAATACCAGGAATATTTAAACACAGTGATTTAATTTTAAGGTCTTTAAAAAACAATATTTTAGATGAAATTATTGATGTAATCTTTAGCCAATGAAACAATGGGGACTGTCCCCGTTGTTTCATGAAAATTATTTAAATAGGAGGTAATGAGTATGAATAAAACACTTATAGTGATACTTGTAATAGTTGGAATTATTGCACTGTTAGGCTTTTCTTTAGTTGGTACATATAATAGTTTGATTACAATGGAAGAAGATGTTGAGGCTCAGTGGGCCATGGTGGAAAGTAAACTTCAAAGAAGATATGATTTGATACCTAATTTAGTAAACTCTGTAAAGGGAGTAATGGATCAGGAGCAGCAAGTATTTGAAAATATAGCCAATGCTAGGGCTCAAATGGCAGGGGCCAATACCGTTGATGAAAGTGTAGAGGCATCGAATCAAATGGAGGGTGCACTTAGTAGATTGCTTGTAGTGATGGAAAATTATCCTCAGCTTAGATCTGTGGAAAGTGTAAATAGGCTTATGGATGAGCTTTCGGGAACTGAAAATAGAATTTCTGTTGAGAGAGATAGATACAATTCATCTGTCAGCGCATATAATAAGGCTATAAAAACATTCCCAAGGGTTATTTTTGCAAATATGTTTGGATATGATGAAAAGCCATATTTTGAAGCTACAGAGGGAGCAGAGGTAGCACCAGAGGTGAATTTAGGAAGCTAAGAATGGCTGATAGCTAATAGCTAATGGCTAATAGACCAAGAGAAATGTACTTATTCTTTTAGTATCAAGCTATAAGCCATTAGCCATAGGCCATTAGCCAAGAGAGGGTGTCATTATGCAAAAAAAGAAGTCATTAATTTTACTTTCTATAATATTTATATTATTATGCTCTAGTCTTACCTATGCCGATGTAGAACTTCCAAAGCCTACAACGGAGTTCTATGTGGCGGACTATGCAGGACTTTTATCTGAAGATGTAAAAAACCTGATTGTGGGAACTAATTTAAATTATGAAAAGACTGAGGAAAAGCCCCAAATAGTTGTGGCTACGGTGACTAATTTACAAGGATTAGATGTAGTTAGTTATGGAGTAGAGCTCTTTGAAAAATGGGAAATTGGTAATAAAGCCTATGATAATGGTGTTTTATTACTACTTAGCCTGGAGGAAAGGAAGATCCGTATAGAAGCGGGCTATGGTTTAGAGGGGGCTTTACCCGACGGTGAAGTTGGAGAAATATTGGACGCTGCACTGCCGGACCTTTCCGAGGGAAATTACTCCGATGGTTTACTAAAGGTCTTTTATTTGATTTCCCAGGAGGTAAATGAGGAATATGAATATTCTGATGAAGAGATTTTAAGTGGTTTTGAAGGGGTAAATATTAACTATAATCAAGCTCCAACGCAGCAAGGAGGAATATTTTCATCCGTAAGTAGAATTATATTAGCATTACTAATAGTGCTACTGCTTTGGGCCGACAACAGATTTTTAGGTGGATTTTTCCTTCACATGATTTTACGAATGCTGTTCTTTGGCCGAGGAGGCGGAGGCGGCTTCGGTGGAGGCGGTGGAAGCTTCGGAGGTGGAGGTAGCTCCGGCGGTGGAGGTGCCAATAGAGACTTTTAGAAAGGAGAATATAGGATGAGTTATATGGAGAAATACAATGAATGGCTCAACAATCCATATTTTGATGAAGAAACGAAAAAAGAGCTAATGGAAATAAAGGATAATGAAAAGGAAATAGAGGATAGATTTTTTAAGGAATTAGAATTTGGTACAGGTGGAATGCGTGGAGTAATAGGTGCCGGAACAAATAGAATAAATAAATACAATGTTAGAAAGGCTACCCAAGGCTTTATAAACTACATATTAAAGGAAATAGATAATGCTAAGGAAAAGGGAGTAGTTATAGCCTATGATTCAAGACATAAATCTCCTGAATTTGCTATGGAAACTGCCTTGGTTTTAGCTGGTAATGGCATTAAGGCTTATGTTTTTGAGTCCCTAAGAACTACTCCCGAGCTCTCATTTTCAGTAAGACATTTAGGGGCTGCTGGAGGTGTAGTAGTAACTGCAAGTCATAATCCGCCGGAGTATAATGGATATAAGATATACGGTGAAGATGGGGGACAAATGGTTCCTAGAGAGGCAAATAAGGTCATCGAGGAGATAAGGAATATAGATGATTTTAGCAAGGTAAAATATATGGACGAGGCAAATGCAAAGTCCAAGGGATTAGTGAATATAATAGGGGAAGATGTGGATAAAGCCTACATAGATAGGGTTAAGGGCCTTGTTATGAGACAAGATGTCGTTAATGAAATGAAGGACTTCAAAATAGTTTATACTCCCCTCCATGGTACAGGAGCCATGCCCATAAAGAGGGTACTAACGGAGGTTGGTTTTGAAAATGTTATAGTAGTACCTGAACAGGAAGTAGCAGACAGCAACTTTTCAACGGTAAAATCCCCAAATCCTGAGGAGCATGAAGCCTTCGAATTAGCCATAGAGTTGGCTGAAAGGGAAGGGGCAGAGTTTATTATAGGGACCGACCCCGACTGTGATAGGGTTGGAGCTGTGGTAAAGGATAGAGATGGAAAATACAAGGTGCTCACTGGAAATCAAACAGGAGCTCTACTTATAGATTATATACTATCTTCCATTGATAATATTCCTGCAAATAGTGTTGTAGTAAAGACTATAGTTACCGCCGAACTAGGTGCTAATATTGCTAGAGATTATGGTTTAGAGGTTGAAGATACACTTACAGGCTTTAAGTTCATAGGAGAAAAGATAAAGGAATATGAGGAAAAGGGAAATAAAAACTTTATATTTGGATATGAGGAAAGCTATGGATACTTAGCTGGAACCTTTGTAAGGGATAAGGATGCAGTTATATCCTCTCTACTTATAGCAGAGATGGCAGCTTATTATAAATCTAAGGATATGAATCTATTGGAGGCCTTAGATAAAATATTTAAAAAATATGGCTATTATAAAGAGGATCTAGAATCCATAAAGCTAGCGGGTAAGGAAGGTCTAGAAAGAATTAAAGAAATAATGGATGATTTAAGAAATAATCAACCAAGGGAAGTGGCAGGTCAAAGGGTTAAGATATTCAGTGACTATGACTCTAGAAAAACTACATATATCCTAGAGGATAGAAAAGAAGATATTGACCTACCTAAGGCAAATGTACTTCATTTCACCCTTGAGGATGGTTCATGGTTTGCTGCTAGACCATCGGGAACAGAACCCAAAATCAAATTCTACTTCTCGGTAGTGGGAGAAAATAACGATGAAGCCGAAGAAAAATTAAAAGAAATTAAAGAATATTTATTGAATAGAGTAAAATAGCTAATATAGGACGAAGAATATTCTTCGTCCTATATTAGTTTTCTATTTAAAAATTTTCATATATCTATACCTTTTTATTTATGTTAGAATAAAATGATGTAGGAGAAGGAATATTATTGATGACAAAAAAAGGAGTTTTTTCATGAGTAAAGAAAAATTTAAGGTTATAAAGGGCGGAGGGACTAAAGCCCCTATGCCTCAATATAAATTTATAAAAGGATTTGTAACTAATACTCGACTAATGGGTGTAATAGGAATGAAACTCTACTGGGAAACTGAAGAGAAATATGAATATGTGCAGTTTTTTCATCTTGATTTTGAAGAATACGGTATAGATGGATTTGAAAGTCTAACAAAGGCCAGGGAAGACGAGATAGAGCTTGTAACCAATAAGATGATGGGCGGACTAGGTGGAAGCTTTATGTCTATAAATAAGGAAGAGGCCATATGCCTCATAAATGAAAGTAATAAAATTAATATAAATACAAATCAAGAACTGCCAGGCTTTGTGGAGGAATATTTATTTCTAGTGGACTCTAAGCCGAGTCTAACAAAGGACGAAGAAACTAATCTATGGTATAAAATATGCGAACCCATTGATAATCCAGTTCAAGTCACAAATTATTTTTTGATGAGATCTGTTGGGCTGGATAAAGAGGGACAAAGTTTTTTAAGTATAAATGAAACTATAGATTACACTCCTACAGAAAAACCTTGTACTTTGATAAAAAATGTTGTTGAAACCTCCCATGAAAATGATGGGAAATCCTCTTATAATGTTGAATCAGTTATAGACCTAGATAGGGGATATCAACTAATAATATCAGAAATAGATGTAGTTAATACCGATGAGGGACCTAAAATAGCTTCAGCAGAGGTAAAGAGTAAAATGAAAATATCTACTATCGAAGCGGCCTTTCAGCTTAAAAAACCTGAATATATACTGATATATTCCATAGAGGAAGATTTTGTGGAATTTATAGAGGTTTTTGATATAGAAAAACCCGAGGCTATGCAAAATATTCACAAGGCAGGTTTTCTATATACGGAGTTTAAACCTACCAATGACCATGTAAAGGACAATATATATTATCTTAATGGAGACATAAATGCGGTATATTATATAACTACTGGAAATCAATTGGCGGTTTCTACCTTTGAAGAAAAAAATTTAAAGAAAATAAAGAAGTACTTTAAAAGTGAAATCTATGAAGGACTATTGGAACTGGAAAGTGAATTCAAGGTTGATTCTCCAATGATTTATGAATATGTGCAAAGTGGATATGATGATTTTTATGAATTCATCAATGACGAAAGCGAATGATAAAAGGGAACAAGGAGGAAAATGATGGGGGCACAGGGACAGGTAATAATCTTATTTCTATTGATATTAGTGGGATATACCATAAAAAAACTTAAAATAGTTACGGATAACTTAAATAAGGAATTAATTAATTTGATACTCTACGTATCGTTACCAGCATTTCTTATCACAGCCATAAACTTTGAGTTTTCAATGGATGTTCTAATTATTATAGGTAAACTTGTATTGTTATCCCTTGGAATATATGTTTTCACAACAATTCTTTCCTATGCTATGGTTAAGGGTTTTAAAATAAAGGGAAGCCTCAGAGATGTACTTCAGTTTGCAGTAGTTTTTTCGAATGTAGGTTTCATGGGATATCCCGTTGCAGCAGCACTATATGGAGATATAGGTGTCTTTTATGCTGCTATCTATAATCTACCCTTTAATATTCTGATTTGGACCCTAGGAGTCTATTTTATGACGAGGGATAAAATAAAAGGGGAGGAAGAGTATGATTTAGATGGAAATAGTAATGAATCACTTCCTCAAAAGAAAAAGATTGACTGGAAAATATTTCTTAACCCAGCAATTATAGCTGTTATGATAGGATTGATATTATTTATTTTAAGGATAAAGCTTCCAGGACCAATATTTGATACCTTAAATATGATAGGCAGTACCACAACACCTTTGGCTATGATGTTTATAGGTACTACTCTATCCGATGTTAATATTAAGGAGATTTTTGCTGATAAATGGGCATTTATAATTAGTCTAGTGAGATTATTAATAATCCCATCAATATTGCTATTTGTACTAAAAGTTCTAGGATTTGATGGACATTTACTTGGAATACCAGTAATGATTAGTGCAATGCCTGCACCAGCAAGTGCAACTATAATAGCCACAAAATACGATAACGACTATCACCTAGCATCTAAAATAGTGTTTTTATCTACCCTTCTCTGTATTATTACAATACCAATGGTTTTAACCATAATATAAAAAGATCTAATCTTTTCCTGCCTTTATAAAGGAATGAACTATTACCTCTGCCATATCCATTACGAGGCTTAGTCTTATGTTATAGATAGGTATTATATCATCGTTGGTGAATTTATCTACTATACCTACTATAGACAGATCTCCAACGGTGGGGAGTCTTTTGCCCACACCCTTTCCGGGATAGATTGGCCCATATCTAATTTGTATATTTCCAATATAGCTTTCATCCCCTAAACAGGCGTCAATTGCAATAATATATGGGTCCTTATGTATATCATGAATCCTATCCAGTTCTTCTTTTAGGTTCATTGCATGGATGGGACTTTTTAATGTGCCGTAAACTGGATATCTAAAGTTATTTCTTTTCAATAGAGTTCCAACAATAGGTCCCAATGAATCACCGATACATCGGTCGGTACCTATACAAACTATAATAGTATTATCACCGAGTATTTCTGATATATAATTAGATAAAGTTGAAATTGTATTCTTATCAACATAATGGGTTTTGATTTCTTCATCAAATAGACCAAACTTATTTGTTTTCAAAAGATAAAACACCCCCTCATATTCATTTATATGAGGGGGGATAATTAATCATTAATATTATTTTGTTATTTGAAGAAAGAATTAATGTTTCTAAAAGCCTAATTATTTACTCAAAGATATTTCTTCATTCATGAATCGTTGATACTCAGTAACCAATTTGTTTAACTCATTGGTCATCGATATAATTTCATTGTTGAAGGCATTGTCTTCATTGTTAATTAATTTACTATAAATTTGGCTTCTGAGGTTTTCAATTTCATTATGTAAAATCTCTTTTTTATTCATAGGAGATAGCGCCTCATTTCGACTTATTTTGACATCTCTATTATACATTAAATTTGTAAAATTTTCAATTAATATAACCTTAATTTAATAGTATAAAATCTTACTTATAGACAAAAATATAATGTATGGAGGGGATAATATGAGAGGAAAAATTTACATAATGACATTGATACTACTGACCTTCATCACAACAGTTTCTATGACATATTTACACCCAGATAAAGATAATATACTACCTAATGAAGTTGTAAGATTAGTAGAAGGGTTTGCCAATGAATCGAGGGGTAATGATACTTCAAATGTAAACCACATAATAGAAGAGGATATATTAAATAAATTTGCAAATTTCTATGCAGCAAAGGATATATCAGAGCTAGAAATATATGAAAAGGAGGAGCTTAGATATATATTAGAGACCATGGGCATCTATAATATTGATAAACTAAAAATTCTCTTAGGCAATAGTCCTATAAAAGAAGAAGAGGTTTATAACCTCTTAAGTGAAAATTTATTTGATAAGGATATAATGAAAATAAATGAGATACTTAAATAATAGGTGACGGGGAATCCCGTCACCTGTTTTTACCTAAGTTCCTTCACCTCATAGGTCACATACCCATCATTTACTGTAAATACTAATGTCCTAAAGCTGCTTAAAGCGCCCATATTTATATAGTTTTTATAAATTTCTAAGGGTACTATTCTAATGCCATTTTTCACCTTGATATTATAGTCACTGTAGGTTCCACCGGTTAATATCCATATATCTACATCTTTACTATCCTTCAGTTTTTGTAGAGTGTCGAAAAATAGTTTTTCTTCTAACTTATCATTGAACTCAAGGGTATTGGGCATTGTTATGAATAGGTTAGATGTATTTATAGTATTGACTTTATCTAGTAACCATTCCCATTGATTGAAATATGTCTTTCTAAGGGTAGCATTTGTGTTGTTGAGGTTGATAAAGGTACTGTTTTTATATTTTTTTATTGCAGTATCACTCAAGTTATTTCCTGTTATCTCATTAAGATTTGGTAGATTGTCTAAATCATTATTTTCTAAAAGAGTATTCATATTATCTGAATTACCATGAACTAAAAATTTAAATGAATTTGTTCCTTTGGTATCTGCTACTACATTTCGGACATCTGATACATTAGTATTATGCTTCGGTGCATCTCCCGGGAGTCCCTTGGCATAAAAGGCGGTTATGTCATCGATAATAATAGAGCCGGCATCCTTATAATTAGCTTCTGTCTCTACCAGGTATACCCTTTCTAATTTAAGAGGAGGTACTAAATCAGCTGGAATAGATGCTTCAACAAACTTCCAATCCTTCCAATTAACGTTTCTAGCAAAGTCTATCTTATAACTAGCACCCTTTGAATCCATTAAAACGCCTCTAAGCCAATGATCATTTCCCCCATTGCCATAAACCCACATACCAATTTTTTCAGGTTTCTTTTCTAAGGTAATTCCTCCATTATCAAAGGCTATATATGCTGCCCTTGCAGCAGAAGTAGTAGAGAAATCATAGCTAAGCTTACCAGCCCTTTCACCATATCTGCTATTAGATGTGAGCTCATAGTAACCGGTTACTTCTGTAGGATAAGATATAAACTGTCCGTTAAGATCTTCAAATCTATTAATTACATCTTTGTCATACCCTATAGCAACTGGTATATAAAAATCAAAACCACTTAAGGACCCTTTAAGTGCACCATTAAAGCTTCTATCGGTGGAGATGAATTTACCATCGGAGAATCTACCTAGGTAACTTGGAATGCTCCAGTTTATATTTTCTGGTTCTATTTTAGCTTTGTACCCTTCAGAGTTTATCCCATAAATAGAAACTTCCTTTTCGCTGGAGGTATCCATATATATTTCAGCAGGGGATATCTCAAAGGTAACTAAATCATCTAAAACATTGATGTCATAGGTTGCCTTCTCACCTAAATAATAGGCTGTTATCTTTCCCTTACCAGAAGTTCTAGGGATGAACTTATTGTTTGCAAATTCTCCATCTACTCCCTCAACTGACCACATTATTTGACTATTATTTATTTCAAAGGGATTATAATATTCATCATAGGCCTTTACATCTAGAGAGATTGAAGTATTAACGAAAACATCCTCTCTGTCGGAGTCTATCTTTATACCCTTATATGAAGACTTAGGTGCACTACTTACAACGCCTAATCCATTTACTATACTTCTTTCAAAACCGTCGGAGGGTTCATTGGCAATGGATATACTTTCTTCTCCAGCCCCTCTCACTACCATCTCTGTGGATCCTCCTCCATCGAGATTAAGACCATCACTGGCACCTAACTCTAAAAGAAACTCGGCTAACTCAGTTTGAGTAACACCGGGATATGAAGAAGACCTTCCATCGACGGTGAGCAAAATAACTTCTTTTTTATCTTTAGTAATACCTATAGCAGTTCTTGGATGACTTCCCGGTATCTTTACTGAAAAGTCACTGGGGATATGTCCATCCTTTAGGATAACTGCACCTCCACCTACGGCTAACTTGAGGTTCTCGATATTTGGGTCATTTTTAATATCAATGTTAACTTTATCTCCAATAGAAAAATTATTGAGTAAATTAGATTTAGTCGCCCCGGAGGTTGAAATAACAAAACCATTACTAGGTATCTCTGTGGCTTCAAGGTTTTCTCTGATTTCTATAACTTTACCATCGGATACCACCATTTCTACGATATCGGGGTATTTTCTATTTCCAATTGACATCTTGCCCCAACTATTATTTAGTAGCACAGGATTGTTTTCTATGTAAGGCTTATTGACAAAGCTTACAGCTAAATCATAATTATTATTTTCATTTTCCAATGTGATTTTTGTTAAGGCCCAATAATCTATAAAGGCATCATCATTGTTGTTAATATTAAAGGTAGCAAACTTTGGGTCGAATATCGATGTTGTTACAAGGTCACTATTACGAACCACTGGACCAATGGTTGCAAAGGTCTTAGTATCAAAAAAGTCTGCATTTACTGCTCCAACTACAGAGCCACCAGATGTATAATTGGAAATCATTCTAGATAGGGGACTCCTTCCAGACAATCCTTCACTGCTTGTAAGAACATCTAAGGAAGTATACTGATCTTCGAGATTAATTCTAAGAACATTTAGATTCAGCCATCCTTTATCGGTAAATCTCAAAATCTTTTCATGAACAGCCCCCGATGAAATATTTTCCTCATAGGATTCTTCATATATATTTGTAAAACCTGCAAAGCCAGTAGATATAAAGGCATTGAAGGCTAAAGGTACTATGACTAAAGTAGTAGCCAACTTCTTTTTAAAATTCATTACTAAATCCCATCCTCTCTATTATTTTTTTTCCATATATTAAGCTGTTCCGTATTCATAAGGGCTGTAAGTAAAGTAGCACTCCCATTTGGAATATCTTTATATAGCTTTTTTAATAAATCCTTCATATATTCCCTCCTAGTATTTCCATCGGCGGGACATGGACTTTTGACCACTGGTATACTATGTCTTTTTATTGCTCCCTTTATCTCCCTTTCTTCTACATAAATCATAGGCCTAATTGCAGTCAGATCTCTACGGGTTAAATAAGTAACTGGGTCAAAGGTGCTAATTCGACCTTCATAGAACATACTTAAAAATAATGTCTCTATGGCATCATCACGATGATGGCCCAGAGCTAATTTATTAATTCCATGTTCTTGACATAGCTCATGGAGGGCTGCCCTTTTGAATCGTGCACATAATGAACAAGGATTTTTTTCATTTCGCTCCTCAAAAACTATTTTGCCGATTTCTGTAGGTTTTATTATGTACTCTATATCATGCTTTTTACAAAATTCTTCAATTGGAGACAAATCAAAATTGTCGAAACCTAGTGTCAATGAAATAGCTTTTAATTTGTAATTTACCGGTGAAAAATGCTGAAATAGTTTCAAACTATATAGAAGGGTCATACTATCCTTACCACCTGAAACTCCAACTCCAACAACATCTCCATCCTGTATCATATCAAAATCAATTACTGCTCTTTTTATAGATCCAAGTATCTTTTTCAAAACTAAATCCCTCCTAACTATTATTATAAGTGAAGAAGAAGGGCTTTAATAATTAAATATGTATTACAAAAGAATTACAGGTGACAGATGACGGGTTAGGGTCGAAACTATTAAGCTGGCTGATGGCTAATAGCTAATGGCTGACAGCAAAAACAAAAAGATTAAGGTGATCGACAAGGTCTGCCAATTAAAGTTAATTTAAATAATACTAAATTCATTGACTTAGGTATTGAAAACTTATATACTTTAAATTGATTTTCAAAGAGTTTAATTATTAAAGTGTTACGATATTTAGATGCCATTAGTTACTATTAGGGGCTATTAGATAAGTTGGTGATTATATTATGGAGTTATTAAATTTTTTATCAAGGGAGATACAAGTGTTCCTTATAGCTGCCCTGCCTATAATAGAGCTGAGGGGAGCGATACCTATAGGTATCGCCATGGGAATGCATCCGATACATGCAGCCCTAGTTTGTTTGGCTGGAAGTATGGTTCCTGTTCCTTTTTTATTGTTTTTCTTAAAGCCATTTTTTAAAAGCCTCAGAAGATTTCCTATTATAAAGAACTTTGAGGATTGGCTTATAAACAGAACAGAGAGAAAAGCTAAAAATGTCAAAAAATATAGTATTATGGGATTGGTGATTTTTGTCGCTGTTCCTCTACCGACTACAGGAGTATGGACTGGCTCCATAGCAGCTGCCCTATTCAACCTAAGAATAAAACATGCTTTTTTAGCAATCTTTGTCGGAAATACCATAGCGGCATTAATTGTAACCTTAGTAAGCCATGTGGCAGTGATAAAATTCTAATTTTTTCGATGTTTTTCCTTGACCCATGTCGATATTTGTGATAGTATCGACTAGGTAAAATTAAATAAAACCTTATCAAGAGCGACGGAGGGAAGGGCCCTGTGAAGTCCAGCAACCGGTACATTAATGTATACGGTGCTAAATCCTACAGAATCTAATTCTGAAAGATGAGTTATATAGAAAAAAACCTCTTCATTTCAGAAGAGGTTTTTATTTATCTATAAGGGTATAATAAAAGAAACTACTATATTACTTAAGCTTGTGTATGAAAAATATATAATAATAATTGGTGAAAGGCTACGTTAACGGGTTATATTTTATTATTTGATGTACTTGCTGTTACCTGTTACCTGTAACCTGTAACCTGTATTTTAAAGGAGGAATTATTAAATTGAAAAGACTTTTTACATCAGAATCAGTTACAGAGGGTCATCCAGATAAAATTTGTGACCAGGTTTCAGACTCAATACTTGATGCCATTTTTAGTCAGGACCCAAATGCCCGTGTTGCATGTGAAACAACAGTTACAACGGGATTAGTGCTAGTTGCAGGAGAAATATCTACAAAATGCTATGTTGATATTCCTAAAATAGTTAGACAAACCATTGAGGAAATAGGATATACTAGAGCGAAGTATGGCTTTGATAGTGATACTTGTGCAGTTTTAACAGCTATTGATGAACAATCTCCTGATATTGCAATGGGTGTTGATGAAGCACTAGAAAGCAAAAAGGGTGAAATGAAGGATGAAATAGAAGCAACAGGTGCTGGAGACCAAGGTCTAATGTTTGGCTTTGCTTGTAATGAAACTCCAGAGCTCATGCCTATGCCTATATCCCTTGCACATAAGCTTGCAAAGAGACTTTCTGAAGTTAGAAAGAATGGAACTTTAGATTACCTTCGTCCCGATGGAAAAACTCAGGTTACTGTGGAGTATGATGGAGACAAGCCCGTTAGAGTAGATACGATTGTTATATCTACACAACATAGTGCAGAAGTGACACGTGAAACTATAGAAACAGATATGATAGAGCATGTTATTAATAAAATAGTACCTAGAAATCTACTGGACAAGGATACTAAGTATTTTATTAACCCTACAGGTAGATTTGTTATAGGTGGTCCTCAGGGCGATGCAGGACTTACTGGAAGAAAGATTATTGTTGATACCTATGGTGGATATTCAAGACATGGTGGGGGAGCTTTCTCTGGTAAAGATCCAACAAAAGTTGATAGATCAGCTGCCTATGCTGCAAGATATGTTGCTAAAAACATAGTTGCTGCAGGACTTGCAGATAAGTGTGAATTAGAACTTGCCTATGCAATAGGTGTTGCGCAGCCAGTTTCAGTTTTAGTTGAAACCTTTGGAACAGGAAAGATTTCTGAAGAAAAGATTTCTGAGCTAGTTAAAAAGCATTTTGACTTAAGACCAGCAGCTATCATCAGGGATCTAGACTTAAGAAAACCAATTTATAGAAAAATAGCTGCCTATGGACACTTTGGAAGAACTGACTTAGACTTACCATGGGAAAGAACAGATAAGGCTGAGATACTTAAAAAAGAAGCTACAGAATTATAATTTTTAACAATTATTAAATAATCTCCTTGGATTTAAACAAGGAGATTATTTGTATTAATTAAAGAAGTCGAATTTTTTTAAAAAGAATTTATTATGTTTATTACCTGTTAGAAAGACCCTAAAGCGTGGAACATGGAACGTGTAACGTGAAACAACAAAAGCGTCGTCAGACGCTTTTGTTTGTAAGTACATATAATTAGTACAATTGATTAGTAACAGATTAATCCCTAGCTTCTCTTCTTCTAAATAAGAAGCTAATTGCATAAGCACCGGCAATACCAACTAAGGCATAAACAACTCTACTTATACCAGACGCTTGACCAGGAGATATTGCACCGGATCCGCCAAATAACGCTGCCACTAGGTCAAAACCAAATAAACCTACCAATAACCAATTAAGTGCTCCTATAACAACTAATAAAAGAGCCAGTCTATCCATACATCATCTCTCCTTTTTATTTGTTACACATATTATTATTCCAAGACAGTAGTAAAAAAATCATATATATTTTTGGATAATGTGGCTAAATTTACAAAATAACTCATGGTTTTATGGTAGTCCTATCAATTAAAGACATATTTTTAAAAACTAGATAAATTGTATAGATTTTTGTTGTCGACTTTCAATTAGTCGGCATTTTTCTTTTTTTGCTAAATTTTTTAAAATCTATTTAAACCATGGTATTTTAGGGGACCGGTCCTCACTTAGGTGGGGAAAAAATTGAATAAAATAGATTTATTAGTTTTAAAGAGTAAAGATGGAGACTTCAAAGCTAAGGAGGAGCTTTTGAATTCATTGAAGCCTCTTATTTTAAGCTCCATAAAGAAATATTATTTTGGAAACATGGACTTTGAGGATTTGGTTCAGGAGGGATATTTAAGAATTCTTAATGAACTTGAAAGATTCGACACCAGTAGAGGAGTACCTTTTTTGGGATATATTAAAATCCAAATAAGATTTTTGTATTTAGAACTAAGGAGAATAAGGTCGGAAGCTCTTACCCTTAATCTTGAAACCAGTGAAGGAGAAGAGATATTAGATTTACAAGAAGATGAAACCCAAGATATAGAAAGGGAAGTAATAGAAAATGAAAGTCGAATACTTCTAAAGTCAGCTCTAGACAATGTGACAGCAAAACAGAAGATGATTTTACAAAAAATATACCTTGACGAAATAAGCATGAAAAAACTGTCAAGGGAAATGGGAGTGCATTATCAGACGGTGATTAATTTGAAGAAAAGAGGAGTTTTATCTTTAAGGAAGGCTTTGGGGGACAGTTAAAAATAAAAAACATATAACTTTCTTCCAGCTTCATCATTTATAAAGTGAAACACAAAATGAAGGGAGGTGAGAAGATGCCAGTAGTTACTAATCCAATGGATTCAAAACTTAAGATTAAGTATCAAGTGGGGGTGGACAGCAATGGAAACCCTAAGTACTCTACCAAAACCTACTCCAAGATCAAGACTGCTTCAACCGATGAAGATGTATATGCTGTGGCAGATGCCATAGCGAATCTCCAACAAAATTCTGTGGGAGGCTTTAACAGAGTTGATGAGAAAGAAATAGCACAGGCGTAACAAATAGGGTTTAGGTTACAGGTGGGATAGTAGAAGGGAAAATTGAATTATAGAAGGGAGGTGGAATTATGACTGGAACGAAATTAGAAATGGTATTTTTAAATGAATCTGGGAGAAGTAATAAGATTGTAGTTGACACACCTAGAGGGGATTTAACAGAAGCAGAAGTCCAAGCAGCAATGCAGACTATCATCGATAGAAATATCTTTTCATCCACTGGAGGAAACTTCATAGGAATTTCCTCAGCACAAATCGTAACAACAGATACAACTGAGATAATAGCAGAGGTAGAGTAGCATTAAAAAGTAGGAGGTGTACCCTTGGAAGAAATATATGCTCAGATTGCTAATCTAGGGTTTCCCATAGCCGTATCCATATACCTATTAGTGCGTATAGAGGGCAAGCTGGAAAACCTAACAATTAGCATAAATGAGCTGACTAAGGTTATAGAAAATATGTAGAGCTTTTAAAGTTTGTCACTTGGAAAAATCATGGATGCTAGGATGTCTATCTTGGCATCTGTGTTTTTCATTCTTATGCCTACTTTCCCAATATCGTCATAAATATTTAAAATTCTGTCATCCATATCTTCACTTATTTTTTGAATGGCATTTATTGTCACATTGTTAGTCTGTACTTCTAGTTTCACCTCTGCCATATCCCTTTCAAGGCTATCAAGTCTAGAGTTTATTTCATTTAGTTTATCTAGTATTTCCTTTAATGAAGTGTCCATATAAAAGTCCCCTTTCTAATAATAATTGACTACGAACATGCGTTCGTATATAATAAAGAAAAAAATGTAAATTAATTGTATGCAAATAACGAGGTGATTAACTTGAAGGAAATAGATAAATTAATATCCCTGGGTATTTATGCCCTTATTCCCATATACAAAAAAGACTTTGGCAATGCTACTGAAATTATTGTCGAGGATGGAACAAGTCATATAATGACAAAAACCTTAAAGTCTATATTGAGGTTAATTTGTCGATACTATGGGGTAGATTTAAATTCCACTAGAACAAAATATGGAAAGATTATAGATCAAAAAAACATCATACCATTGCCCCTTTGTTACAATATTGTACTTATCCCAATTAAAATGAGAAAATCCATATGCCTTAAGGATGGGTCCTATGGTTATGTCAATTATTTTTCCATAGAAGATATAATACAGAAAGACGAAGAAACATATATTAAACTTAGAAATGAAAATATGATAAAGTGTCTATGTAGTCTTAAAACAGCAAAGGACCATTTTAACAATGGTAAAATTATAGTAAATGATGAATCATTTACATCTCAGTTTAATGCTACTCGTAATAGTTATTATTTCTATGAAGAATACAATAGTCCTGCAACAAAGGGAGATATTGCAGGATTAAAAAAGGATATTGTAGAAATTAAGGAAACTTTGAGGAAAAATAGATGATATAATATAATAATAGTACTTTAAGATGTAGGTGATTTGATGGCCGTGGAAGTTAGAGGCGTAGTAAGTGAAATTGTTTATAAAAATGAAGAGAATGGGTATGTCGTTGCAGAGATAAATACCGATGATGAACAAATAGTGGTGGTTGGATATATTCCAATAATTAATGTAGGGGAGACTATGGCCTTTACTGGGAGCTATACGGTTCATCCGCTTTATGGAGAGCAACTTCAGGTGGTAAGTAGCAAGCAAATTATGCCCTCAACTGATGAAGGAATCATAAGCTACCTATCATCGGGGCTGATTAAAGGAATCGGTCCAAAGACAGCGGAGCGAATAGTGGAGAAATTTGGGAAGGACTCCATCGACATAATTCAGTACAGACCTGAACTACTTACAGAGGTAAATGGCATTGGGAAGAAAAAATCCCAGGAAATTGCTGAATCTTTTGAGGAGCAGAGGGAAATAAAGGATGTTATGTTGTTTTTACAACAGTATGGAGTTTCTGCTACATATACCATGAAAATATATAAAAAATATGGGGAAAAGACAATAAGCAATATTAGAGAAAATCCCTATAGACTGGCTGATGACATAATAGGGATAGGATTTAAGATGGCCGATAGTATCGCAAAGAAGATGGGGATAAACCCTAAATCCCCCTATAGAATAATGAGCGGTATGAAATATGTACTTACAAAATATAACCTTGAGGGCAATACCTATGCTAAAAAGGAGGAGCTCCTAGATAGGTCTACAAATATGTTAGCAGTTGATAGGGAGCTTGTGGAGGAATCCTTGACTGTACTTACCATAAATGGAGAGCTTCATCAGGAAAATATTGATGGAGATATTGCTGTATTTCCTATGCCATATTATTACGCAGAGGTGGGGGCATGTCAAAAGCTTATAGGGCTTACCCAATCAAACTTCAAGGACCTTAAAATAGATATAGATGAAACCATCTCAGAAATTGAGGAGGAAGAAGAAATTGCCCTGGCAGATAAACAAAGGGAAGCTGTAAAGGAATCGGTGCTTAATGGAGTTAATGTCATAACAGGAGGACCTGGAACAGGAAAAACCACAACGGTTAACTGTATCATTAAGCTATTTGAAAAACAAAATCTTAGTATAGCCCTAGCAGCACCTACGGGTAGAGCTGCAAAAAGGCTTACAGAAACCACGGGAAAAGAGGCTAAAACCATCCATAGGCTTTTAGAATATTCTTTTTTGGAAGATGGCTTAGGTATGGGGTTTTTGAAAAACAGTGAAGACCCATTAACATCTGATGTAATTATCATTGATGAGGTCTCCATGGTAGATATTTTATTAATGTATCATCTACTTAAAGCCGTACCCCTAGGCACTAGACTTATACTAGTGGGAGATGCAGATCAATTGCCATCAGTAGGACCAGGAAATGTACTACACGACATAATCGATAGCGATATCGTAAAGGTAGTAAAGCTGACAGAGATATTTAGACAAGCAAGTGAAAGTATGATAGTAGTTAATGCCCATAGAATTAATCAAGGACTAAAGCCCCATTTGAATAAAAAAGATAAAGACTTCTTCTTCATATCTAAAAAGAATCAAGATGATATACTCACTACTATTAAGGAGCTTTGTCTTAAAAGATTACCGAAATTTAATAACTATGACTCTTTAAAGGATATTCAAGTTTTAGCTCCGATGAAAAATAGTAAGGTAGGTATAATTAATTTAAATAATGAACTTCAAAATATATTAAATAAGCCAATCCAAAATAAGAAGGAAAAGCAAATAGGAAATAAGCTGTTTAGGGTTGGAGATAAAGTAATGCAGATAAAAAACAACTATAATATCAAGTGGAAATCCGAAAATGGTCTGAGGGACGGTGAAGGAGTTTTTAACGGAGATATGGGATATGTTCAAGATATAGATGATGAAGTAAAGACCCTTACCGTACTTTATGATGAAGAAAAATATGTGGAATATGATTTTGCAGCCCTCGATGAAATAGAGCTTGCCTATGCAGTGACCATCCATAAAAGTCAAGGTAGCGAGTTTCCAGTAGTAGTTATACCTATGAGCTGGGGACCACCTATGCTAATGAATAGAAATCTACTTTATACAGCAGTTACCAGGGCGAAGGAACTTGCGGTATTGGTAGGGATGGAGAAATACCTATATTTAATGATAAAAAACAAAAGAGTTATGGATAGAAACTCAGGTCTAGGATATAGATTCAAAAGAATACTGCAAGATAATTTGTTGGACTAGAGAAAAACAGTTAAGAGTTAAGAATTAAGAGTTGAAGAACAAGTTAATAGGGAATAAGGAATAGTGAATAAGTTAAAGAATAAAAAACAGTTCTTGGTGCTTGGTATTTATAGGTGATTCTTTAAGGTCTTTGCCATTAGCTATCAGCCATAAGCTATTAGCCCAAAAGAGGAGATATGAAATATGAAAAATAGTACTGTTTTAATTAAGGAGTTACAAGCCTATTGGCATACTTTCCTAAACTTCATATATCCTCGCAATATTCACTGCATACTATGCAATGAGCCCATAGATAGGAACCAGCAATATTCACTTTGTGAAAAGTGTAAAGCTAAGCTTACGTTTATAGGAAATAAAACTTGTTCAGTATGCGGTAAGCCTTTGGATGAAATATATCTTAATGATAGATGTATTGATTGTATAGACGATAATCATTACTTCACTAAGGCTATTTCCTGTGTTGAATACGATGAAAATTCCAAAAAGATAATATACGATTTAAAATATCATAAAAAAAGATATTTATCCTATCACATATCTGAAATAATGACCGATATATTTATTGAGAGATTTAAAGAATCCATTGACATCATTATTCCAGTACCTCTCCATAAGAAAAAAGAAAGAAAAAGAACCTTTAATCAAGCATATCTCATAGCTAAGTACTTAGGTAAATCACTAGAAATTCCCGTTGACAAAAAATCTTTAATCAGAATAAAGAAAACTGAGACTCAAAATAAATTGAGTAGAAGAGAGCGAAAAGAAAATTTAAAAGATGCATTTCAAATTACTTCATATTGCAATATAAAGGATAAGAACATATTAATTATTGACGATGTATATACTACAGGGGCCACAGTAGATGAGATATCAAGGGTCTTGATTGATAATGAAGTAAATAATATTTATATTATGACCTTTGCAACGGGTAGAAATATGTAATAATATAATTTATTATGATATAATTATAAAAACATACAACCCATAGGGGTGAGAATTAAAATTCTCTAGACTAATCTCAATAAAATCTAGGGGGAATTAAAATGGAAAAAGTTGAAAAACTGTTAGGTGAGATTTTAGAAAATCAGAAGAAATTTGAGAAAAGATTTGATGGGATTGACGAAAAATTTGACAGTATCGATAAAAGACTAGATAGCATGGATGAAAGATTCGATGGTATTGATGATAGACTAGATGGTATGGATACCAAAATGGAGAAGATGGAAGTTGAACTCAGAAAACAGGGCATAATCCAAGAGAAAATGAAGCGTAATATAGAACTTTTAGTTGAAGGACATCAAACCATACTACAAACTATGGATAGAAGATTTGAAGAAACAAAACTAGAGCTTGGAGAAAGAATAGAAGAAGTAGAATCGGCAGTTACTAATTTATCTACTGACCTAAGATTTGTAGAGCATAAAGAATATAAAAATGAAAAAGATATTTTTAATATAAAAGAGCGACTAATTAAAGAAGATAAAATGAAATATTAGACAATATCTATTAACAAAAAGGGGGCAACAGATTTGAAGGACATAAGAAATTGTAAGGAATGCGGTAGAATATTTCAATATGATGGTATCAGTAAACTATGCTATAAATGTAGAAGACAAGACGATGAGGATTTTAGAGTAGTTAGGGAATATGTATATGAGAACCCTAAATCAACAATACAGGCAGTATCTGAAGAAACTGAGGTATCTGAAGATAAAATTCTTAGATATCTTAGAGAAGGAAGACTTGAAATAGTAGGTGAAAATCCAGGTTTGCTTTTAGACTGTGAATCCTGTGGAGCGGCAATCAGAACGGGTAGGTTTTGTAATGATTGTGCTACCAGTATGGAAAGAGGCTTGAAAAAAGGATTTAATACGGAAAGACAAAGTAGCATTAGAGAAGATAAGAAAAGTGGGAACAGGATGCATTATACTGATTTAAAAAAGAAAAAATAAAAAAATAAATAAATTTTAAACATATACCTCATTTTTGCCGATACTATAAATAGTAATATCGGAGGGAATGGGGTGTTTTTATGAAAATTAACAATAATCCAAATGTACAAAACATTATAGGAGCTTATAAAGCTAAAGCAAATAAAGTAGAAAAAACCAATAAATTAAATCAAGCTAATGACAAGGTTGAAATATCTGATAAAGCAAAGGACTTTCAAGTGGCTATGCAAGCCTTTAAAAAGCTACCTGATATAAGACAGGAAAAAATAAATGAGGTAGCAAAGGCTATCAAATCAGGAACCTACAATCCATCAGCTGAAGAAATAACAGACAAGATCTTAAATCAAATAAATTTTGATACGAAAATATAAAGAGATGAACTTCATAGAGGCAAGTAATTAAAGGTATTTAAAGATTTTGCTATTAGCCATTAGCTATTAACAAAGGAGGTGCTAAGATTTGAGTAAATCCATAGAACAATTATTAATAGTTTTAAATAAAGAATACGAAGCATATGACCAAGTATTAGATATAGCTAAGAGAAAAAGAAGGATAATTATTGAAGGTAGAGTCAAAGAGCTAGATGAACTTACTAAGGAAGAGCAGACCCTTATTATGAGTTTAGGAAAGCTTGAACATCTTAGAGAATCTATAGTGAATAATATAATAGAAGACCTTAAAATAGATAAAAATCAAAACCTAACGGAAATTACTAATTATCTTAGTGAGGATAACAAGGAAAAAGTAACATCAATCAAAGAAAAGCTTAAAAACCTTTTAAAAGATATTAAAGCTGAAAATGACATCAATAGCAACCTCATTAAGCAGTCACTTGACTATATTGAGTTTAATAGGAATCTCATATCATCCTTTGAGAATCAAGGGAGCACCTATGGTTCCCGTGCGGATGAAAAGGCAGTTAAAAGAAAAACTAATTTATTTGATGCTAAAGTATAAGGTGGGATAAGACAAAATGAGTTCTACATTTTTTGGATTTAATATATCGAAATCAGGCCTCTTTGCCAGTCAAAGATCTTTGAATGTTGTTTCGCATAATATAGCCAATGCTAACACTGAGGGATATTCGAGACAGCGGGTGGAAATAACTCAAACTTCGCCATTGAGTCTACCTAATGGCGAAGGTATGATTGGAACAGGGGTCACATCTGGCAAGATTCGACAAATAAGAGATGAATTTCTTGATTTTAAAATAAGACAAGAAAATGAATCTCTTGGTGAATGGGAAGCTAGATATGAAACACTAAGTCAGATAGAAGCTATCTTAAATGAACCATCTGATAGCGGTATTAGACAAGTTATGGATGAATTCTTTACTTCTCTTCAAGAGCTCAGTAAAAACCCTGATAATTTAACTGCTAGAGCAGAGGTAAGACAAAGAGGGATATCTTTAACGAACACTTTAAACCACATGTACAATCAATTCAGAGACCTTCAAGAAAATATAGACTTTGCTGTCGAAACGACAGTAGACCAAGTTAATGGATATGCTGAGCAGATTGCTAATCTAAATGAGCAAATCTTTAGTAGTGAATTAGATGGTAATAAGGCAAATGATTTACGAGATCAACGAAATCTATTAATTGATAAGCTATCTGAGCTTGTGGATATAGATGTTTATGAAACCACAGGGGAAAATAATTCAAACCCTGGAAAATTGAAGATAATGGTTAATGGAACTGATCTCGTATCTCATTCTAATTACAAGCAACTGGAAGCTACTAATAGAGATACAAAGAAAAATTATGTAGATGCAGATCATCTTTTAGAGGTTAAATGGGAAAGTGGAGATCCTTTCATAAGTAAATCAGGTAAACTAAAAGGACTTTTAGATGTGCGCGACAATATATCGGGAAACGAAAAGGGTATACCTTACTATATGGATAGATTAAATAGATTTACAACAGTATTTGCTGCAAATTTTAATCTGCAGCATAGACAAGGTTATGGCTTATCAGGAGCAGGCAATAACATTGATTTTTTCAATTCACCTTCTACTATTGATCCTATAACAGGTGGGGATCCATATCCTAGTATATCTTCATATGAAGAAAAAATAAGTCTATATGAAGAAAAAAATCCTGGAAAAACGGCTTTTTTATCTGATGGGACATGGTATGAAACAGACATAGTTGAATCTGACCAAATATTTATATCCAATGATATAGAAAGCCACTTAAATAATATAGCTGCAGCCTTAAATGACGATGGAAGTGGTAGTGGATTATCAGGAGATGGAAGCAATGCAGAAGAACTTATAGAACTTAGACATGATGTAGAGATGTTCTCATGGGGGTCTCCAGAGGATTTTTTCAAATCTCTAGTATCAAATTTAGGTGTAGATGGGCAAAGTGCTAAAAGAATGCAAAATAATCAAGAAGTCCTAGTAAATCAGATAGAAAATCAAAGACAGTCAATTTCGGGAGTGTCATTAGATGAAGAGATGACTCAAATGGTAAAATTCCAACATTCCTACAATGCAAATGCAAGAATGATAACTACTATGGATGAAATGATAGATAAGCTCATAAATGGAACAGGACGTGTAGGACTTTAGCAAATAATCAATGAAGGAGAATTTATATGCGAGTAACTAATTCAATGATGACAAATACAATGCTTATGAATCTTAATAAGAATCTAAATAAATTAAATAAATGGAATAACCAAATAGCTACAGGCAAGAAATTTAGTAAGCCTTCCGATGATCCAATAAGTGTGTCTAAAAGCCTAGAACTAAGATCTACAGTATCTGAGATACAGCAACATAACAGAAATACTGAAGATGCTATTTCATGGCTAGAAATTACTGAAACAGCAACGGCTGAAATAGGTGATATATTACAAAGAACTAGAGAATTAGCAGTGTCTGCTGATGGTACAGAGACACCGGAGGATAAGCAAAAGATTAAGGCGGAGATAGATCAGCTCAAAGAGCAACTAATAAAAGTATCCAATACAACTTATGCTGGGAAACGCATTTTTTCAGGATATAGAACTGACCAAGACTTGTTAAATAATAATGGAGAATATAACTTCGATTTTTTAAATGATGAGGATATGCGATATGAAGTTGGTGTAGGGCATGAAACAATAGTTAATACCCTTGGGTATAAACTGTTTGGAACTTTCGATACAGATATAGATACGTTGGAGATTGATAAAACAAGTGGAGGAAAAAAAGCTCAGTTAATAGAAGTCTTTGATAAGTTTAGCGATGCACTTGATACTGATAATGCAGTTGAGATTGAAAAAACATTGTCCAGATTAGATTTACATATGGAAAATGTACTTAGCATACGAGGTGAAATAGGAGCCAAAACAAATAATTTGGAGATGACATTAAATAGGCTAGAGAAGGATGAACTTAGTTTTACAGAACTTCTTTCTAAAAACGAAGATGCTGACATGGCTGAAGTAATAATGAAAATGCAAATGGATGAAAATGTATACAGAGCCTCCTTATCAATAGGAGCAAAAGTTATACAACCAACACTAATAGATTTCATAAGATAGTCTTATGAAATCTATTGATATATTGAGGTGAAGTTTATGTTAATAATAAATACAACCCCAGCCCTAATCGGAATAAGTACAACACCAGGCAAATTAAGTATCCAGCAGCCCAAGGCAGATGTTTCTATGCACACAGAACACCCTAAAGTGGAGATAGACAACAAGTTCCCAAAGGTCAAAATAGATCAGTATGAATGTTTTGCTGAACGAGGCATGAAAAATTATCTTGACCTTACTAAAGAAACTGTGCAGTTAGCTAAACAATCTGCTATGCAAGGAATAGAACGAAGAGTAAGACAGGGGAACGAATTGGCCGCCATAGAAAATGGAAGAAACCCAATTGCCCGACAAGCTGAAGAAAATGCCTTTGAACTATTTAATAAAGAATTTGGTTTGGATTTTATACCTAAAAGCAGACCAAGAATTGAGCTAATAGAAGGAAAACCTAAAATAACAGTCCATGAAGGAAAAGTAAACATAGACGTAAAAGTAAATAAACCCATTATTAATTATACAAGGGGAAAAGTGGATATATATTTGAGACAAAAAAATAGTATAGACATACAGTATGTAGGAGAAAAAATTGATAAGCAAATTTAGCCAATAATGAATAACTAATAATTAATAATTAATAAGTTGAATAATGAAAGACCTTTGAGACGACTTAAATACTTATTAACTATTCATTATTACCTATTAATTAAAAGAAAGGGAGGTTCTAACATGAAACTCAACACTCGTCATTTTGGAGAAATTGAAATAAATGAAAACGAAATAATTTACTTTCCCTATGGACTTCTAGCCTTTGAAAATGTAAAAAAATATATTCTTATTAATAATCCTGATCCATCTATTCCTTTCCAATGGCTCCAATCCGTAGATGAACCAGAACTAGCCTTTGTAGTAACAAACCCCTTTTTATTTGTGCAAGATTATGAATTTGATATACCAGAAAAGGTAATAAATAAATTAGAAATCGAAAAACAAGAAGATATTATGATTTATTCAATAGCTGTAGTACCTGAGGATATAAAGGATATAACTATAAATTTAAGAGGACCAATCATACTAAACGTTCTAATAAAAAGAGGGATGCAAATAGTTCTCGACAATGATGAGTATAGTCTTAAGCATAAAATATTTGAAGATATAAAGAAAACTGGATAGAGGAGGAGTAGATATGCTTATACTTACACGTAAGCTAGATGAAAGTATTATTATAGATGGTAATATAGAAGTTAAAGTAATAGGTATAGAAGAAGGTAAGATAAAGCTAGGAATATCTGCTCCTAAGGAAATTGAAATACATCGTAAAGAAATATATGATCAAATACAAGAAGAAAATAGGAAGGCAGCAAAAGGAAATCTTGACTTAAAGGATTTGGTAGATTTATTTAGAAAATAATCTATATCGTTAATAAGTAAAAAGGTGCTACCTCAAAAAGAGATGCCACCTTTACTAGTTTTCACAGTTTCAAATCTAAGTTACTACCAATAATCTTAGAGATTAAAGTACTAAATAAAAAATTTAAAACTACTCGAGTATCAAAGGTTGTATTTTTTCATCTACATAGTAATAATATTTCAAATACAAATTTCTAAATCAAATTAATATTTTTTTATAAAAGATTAAAGTTTTTGATTACTATCTCCGATATATTTAGTGAAAGAAAAAATCAATACAATCTTTGGTCGGCCGACAAAGATTATATGTTTTTTCAAAATATTATCCTAGGCAAGGATGCCATAAGGAAATTAAAAAATTCAAGGAGGAATTTATAATGAGAATTAATAACAATTTAATGGCAATGAATACACATCGTCAATTAGGAATGACGAGTAATGCTACTTCAAGGTCAATGGAGAAATTATCATCAGGATATAGAATAAATAGAGCTGGTGATGATGCAGCTGGTCTTTCAATCTTAGAAAAAATGAGAGGTCAAATTAGAGGTTTAAATCAAGCATCAAGAAATTCTCAAGATGGTATATCACTAATCCAAACTGCTGAAGGTGCATTAAACGAAACACATGCTATACTTCAAAGAATGAGAGAGTTAGTTGTTCAAGCAGGTAACTTAGGTACTAATGAATCTGAAGATAGAACAGCTTTAGATAATGAATTTGAGCAACTGGCATCTGAAATTACTGGAATAAGTGACCGTACACAATTTAATGGTAAGACTTTATTAAATGGAGACTTTGCGACTAGCAGCATAACATTCCAAATTGGTGCTAATGATGGTCAGCAAATGAATATGAACATTGCTGCTATGTCAGCTGGTGCTTTAGGTGTTGATTCAACATCTATAGATATAGCAACTATGTCTACAACAACTAGTGTTGACAATGCATTAACAGCTATAGATGGTGCAATAACAAGCGTTTCATCTGAAAGATCTAAGTTAGGTGCTAATCAAAATCGTCTACAACATACAATTAAGAACCTTGACAATGCGTCTGAGAACTTAACAGCAGCAGAATCAAGAATTAGAGACGTAGACATGGCTAAGGAAATGATGGAATTTAGTAAGCAAAACATTTTACAACAAGCAGCTCAATCAATGTTAGCACAAGCAAATCAAGCTCCTCAAGGAGTACTTTCATTACTAAGATAAGTTAACTTTTTAAAAGGGAGTCTAAGACTCCCTTTTTCTAATACATGGAATATTATTCTTATAGAGTATTTTCTAGGAAAAGTTGTATAAGGATAATATTATATTAGCACTAAGGGGGCAAATTGAATGATACTTAGTATTTGCATGATGGTAAAAAATGAAGCTAAAAATTTAAGAAAATGCTTGGAAAGTTTAGAGCCTATAATGAAAGAAATAAAATCAGAGTTAATAATTGTGGATACTGGATCAGAAGATAATACTGTAGAAATAGCTAAAGAATATACTAATAAAGTATACTTTCATGAATGGAACAATAACTTTTCTCACATGAGGAACATAACTATTAGCTATGCTAAAGGTGCGTGGATTTTTATCATAGATGCAGATGAAGTGGTAGAAGACCCTCAAGGTCTAGTTAAGTTTTTAAAATCAAATAAAGCTAACCATTATAATACTGGAACAATTGTAATTAATAGCTACACAAGAGAAAATGATGATTTAACATTTGGTTCACTTTTAATACCAAGATTATTCAAAAATGATGAAGAATTTAAATATGAAGGAGCTATCCATGAGCAGCCTAAATTTAAGTCTCCTATTATTAATATTGATATACAAATAGCACACTATGGATACGTATCAACAGATAAAGAGCTTATGGAGAGAAAGTTCCATAGAAATATAGAAATACTTAAATCTGAAATAGAAAAAGACCCTGAGAACTTCTATTACTGGTATCAACTTTCTTTATCATATGGTATGCATAAAGATTACAAAGAAGCATTGGAAGCTAATATTAAGGCGTATGATATTGTGAATAATACAAAAATTGATGTTACTAGATGTATGTATATATACACACATCTAGCGATTACTTATTTCCTCAGCGAAATGTATGAAGAAGCAGTAGAAATATCAAATGAAGCTATAAAAATTAGAGATGAATATCTTGACCTTCATTATGTTTTAGGTAAATCACAGATGGAACTTGGTAGAACAGAAGAGGCTATAAACAGCTTTAAATCATATCTTAGAATGCATAAAAACTATTACAAGTTTCATGGGTCAAAAGATATAACAACCGCTAACTATACATTAGGATTTATTGAAGAAGTTTATCTTAATTTAGGCATTCTATATAAGCAATTAGAACAATATGATAAAGCTATAGACTATATAAATAAAATCAAATCTAGAAAAGTACTAAATATGGCAATAGAAACTGTTGTTGATTTATTTATAAAAGCTGATAAATTTAAGCAACTTAAAAGATATTATGATTCAAAGATATTAGGGCAGAATCAGGAGTTGTTAAATCATTTCACGCTACATTTAGAGAAATACAGACAACAATTAGATAAAATTAAACAAAATCAAATTATTAGTATATTTGCCGGCTATGATAATGGGTATTCAGTTTTAAATGAGGTCAGATTAGAAGAAGTAAGTAATACCAAAATGAATCCTAAGATATTAGATCATATAGAAAAATTGGACTTAAATTCATTACCAGAATTTTATGGAGATATTATCTACTATCTAATAAAGAGACAGACTAATATCAAAGATGTTTTTCCTAATTTAAGAGAAATAACTATTATTTCTCACTTGCAATATTTATCATCTAAAGAAGACATTATATTAACGTTATTAAACTATATGGAAAAGCAAGAAACAACAGATGACGTTGACTTGTTAAGGATTAATAAAACATTATATAAATATATATTAATTCAGAATGAACTAAATCTTGATAATTATAGAGATGTATTCTTAAGATATATAGAAAGTGGAACAAGATATCTCACAAAAATTTATAGTCCTGCAATTTTTGAAAATAAAATGATATACGATGTAAAAAATGATGAAGAAGCATTTCTACTATACTTATGTCTTGCTGAAAAAACAAAACATAAAGATATCAAAGAATATATAAGGTATCTAAGAAAAGGTCTGAAGATATGCCCAGTTATGAAAAAAGGAATAGAGTTACTAGCATCTAAAGCCAAAGAAATTACTGAAGCTAAAAGTACTGATATTAATAAGAAGAAGAAATTAGACAAAAAAATGTTTGAAGATTTAATTACAATGGGTAGAATAGAAGACGCACTAAACTTAATTCATAACTACGAAAGCACTGGTCAGAAAGACATAGAAACTTACTCTATGAAAGCTGTAATTGCTATGATGGAAAATAGACTTGAGGATGCTGAAAATATACTACAGTGTGGTTTGGAGATAGAGCCAAGTAATTTTGACTTAACCTATAACTTAGCATACCTATATCAGCTTAAAGAACAATATGATAATTCTATAAAATATTATAAAAAGGCATTAATGATAACTGATAATAAAAAGGACCAAGAAGAGATAGTCAATGCTTTAAGGTTATTATTTGATGAATTAAAATCAGAACCTACTGTACCCAACAATATTATTAGTGGTAATACAGAAGATATCCATGAAGAGTTAGATATGTATAGTAATAGATTAAAGAAAGATATCTCTTCATTAATAGAATCTGGTGATTTAAATAAGGCAATAAGTTTAATTGCACAATATGAAACCATTATATTGGATGACCCAGATATTTATTCAATGAAAGCTATTATAGCTATGATGGAAGAAAATTTTAGTTATGCAGAGAAGATTATTAATAATGGATTAAAGTTAGATGAGAACCATTTCGACTTACTCTACAATTTTGGATATTTATATCAAATTCAAGGAAAGGTTCAATCATCAATTGAATATTATAGAAGAGCCCTTATAAATACAAAGAATCAAGACGAGAAAGATGAGATTTATAATGCTTTAAATATACTAGAAGCAGAAGAAAACAGACTTGAAGTAATGGAAGATATTATTCCTGGGACAAGTATTATAATATTAACATATAATAATTTGGAGTATAGTAAGCTATGTATAGAAAGCATTAGGAAATATACTAAAAGAGGTAGTTGCGAAATAATAGTTGTAGATAACAATTCAACTGACAATACAGTAAAATGGCTTAAGCAGCAGAATGATATTAAATTAATCTTGAATAAAGAAAATCTAGGTTTTCCAAAGGGATGTAATCAAGGCATTGAAATAGCAGAAAAGGATAACGACATATTACTTTTAAATAATGATGTAGTGGTAACCCAGAACTGGATAGATAATCTAAAAAGATGTCTTTATAGTAATAATAAAATAGGCGCTGTAGGATCCATAACTAATAGTTGTTCAAACTACCAGGCTATACCAGTTCAATATAATAATCTAGATGAAATGATTGGATTTGCAAAGCAAAACAATATTAGCAGCTCATCCAAATGGGAAGAGAGGTTAAGATTGGTTGGATTTTGTATGTTAATTAAGAACTCAGTAGTAAAAGAAGTTGGTTTTTTAGATGAAAGATTTTCTCCAGGTAATTTTGAAGATGATGACTACTCATTTAGAGTAAGAAAAGCAGGGTATCGGTTAATGTTATGTAAAGATAGTTTTATACATCACTTTGGAAGTGCTTCATTTGGAAAAGAGACTAGTAAGTATAACAACCTATTGATTAATAATAGAAGAAAGTTTAAAGAAAAATGGGGGTTTGACCCTTATCATATAATAGATATTAGAAAAGATATAACTGAGCTGATAGTACAAGACAATACACAGGAACCTAAAATTCTGCAAGTAGGATGTTCTGGAGGAGGAACTCTTTTAGATATAAAGAATGCAATTCCTTCTTCACATTTATATGGAATAGAAAGTGAAAAAAAGGTATTAGCTAATTCAGACAATTTTGCTAACATAATTACTGGAGATATTAATAGCATAAACAAATTTGCCAAAGAGTCTTTTGACTATATTATTATAACTAAAAATTATAATGACTTAGCTATTCTACAACAGGATTTAAAGAAAGTATGCCCTCATTTAGCCCAAAATGGTAGTATTTTAATAACTTTACCTAAAGATCTCAATACTAAGGATGAAAATTTTAAAAACACAATAAAAAGTGTGTTAGATGATATTACAATAAATTCTTATTCTAGTTATAAAGACAAATTACTACACGTAAAAGTTAATTTCAAGAATAAGATTGAAGGTATGCCGTTAGTAAGTATACTTATTCCAGCCTATAATAGACCCCATTACTTAAAACAAGCACTAGATAGTGCACTAAATCAAACTTATAACAATATAGAGATAGTTATATGTGATGATAGCACTAACGATAAAGTTGAAAGTATAATGAATGCCTATTTAGAAAAGCATTCTAATATTAGATACTATAGAAATAAAAGGAATTTAGGTCAATTTGAAAATGATCTGAAATTATTTGAACTAGCTAAGGGAGAATATATCAACTACCTTATGGACGATGATGTTTTTGAACCAGAAAAAATAGAAAGAATGATGGATTACTATATAAATGATGTATCAGAAGAAATTAAGTTAGTTACATCCCATAGACAGTTAATTGATGAAAACGGAAACAAGCTACCGAACGAAGGTATCGCTAAGAAGCTTTTTAAAGAAGATAAAATAATGGATGGAAAAGAGTTAGGTAATTTTATGCTAATAAACAACTTTAATCTAATAGGTGAACCCACAACTGTCCTATTTAGGAAAAAAGACTTAACAGAACCCTTTGGAACGTTTAATGGCAGAAAGTATGGTTGTAATGTTGACCAAGCATCATGGTTAAACCTATTATCTAAAGGTAAGGTTGTATATATTGCAGATACTCTTAGCTATTTCAGGGTCCATTCTAACCAGCAACTACAATCGGACAAGATGAAATGCCTAGGAGCTATTGATTACGTCCATGAAGTGTTAGAAAGTCCTAAGCTTGGATTCTTCCAAACTGAAGAAGAATATGAGCAAGCAGTAAATAAAAGTTTTGAATATGCTGAGTATATAATAAATACCACAGATAAAAGTAGTATTGAAGAAGAACAATTAAATGAACTGATGGAGTATTATAATAAACTGAAAATTATTAATTCAAAATATAATAGTATTAAAGCAAGTGGGCAATTCATCTATAGTCAAAATGAAGACAATAAAGCATTGAAATTTCTTCTTAGACGTATAGAAAATAATCTTTATTATGAAGAAAGTTTAAAACAATTAAAAAGCTTAATTAAGAACAATCAAATAACAAAAGAGCAACTAATGTATACTATCAACAAATATGTAGCTGATAAAGAAGAAATTCTTAATATTAGTGCATTATGCTATTATGAAGAACAGAAGATTAATGAAGCTCTAAATATTTTGAACATTGCTTATAAAATAGATCCTAATTATAGTGATACAATTTTTAATATAGCATACATTGCTTATTCACTAGGAGATATAGAAACTGCAATAACTTATTTAAACAATGTGAAAAACAAAGATGAAGAAATGAAATTATTAGAACATAAAATTATGGGGGAACTATAATGGATATTAAAAAGATATGTTTTATCACATGTGTAAATGATTATGCAATTTATAACGAAGCTCTGTTGTATATTCAAAACTTAGATGTTCCCGATGGATATCAAGTTGAGGTAATAGATATTAGTGAAGTTTCAAGTACTGCTGAGGCTTACAATGAAGCAATGAAAATGTCAGATGCCAAATATAAAGTTTACATTCAGGAGAATGTATTTATTATTAATAAAAATATTATCCATGATATTATTAATTTATTTAAAAGTAATAAAGAGATTGGAATCATAGGCATAAGAGGTTCTAAGACTATTTCACCAAGTGGAGAATGGAAAGATTCTCGTAAAAAGTACGGAAAGCTATACGAAAGCACTTCTGGTACTATGAAACTTGAAGAGTATGAAGAAATATTAGACCAATGCGAAATAGTACAAGCTATTGACGAGGCAATAATAATAACTCAATATGATATTCCTTGGCGTGAAGATATATTTGATGGATGGTATTATTATAATCTTTCTCAATGTATGGAATTTATCAAAAATGGATATAAAGCTGCTATTCCAAAACAAGAAGAGCCTTGGTGCATATATGACAGTAATGATTTAAATATATATGATGAATTTGACAAATATAAATATAAAGATGTTTTCTTAGATGAATATTCAAAGGATATATTCCCTTTGGTTACTATAATGATGACTGCTTACAATAGACCATATTATTTTAAGATAGCTTTACAAAGTGCTTTAAACCAAACCTATAGGAATATTGAAATATTAGTTTGTGATAATAGTACTAATGATGAAGTTGAAGAAGTTATACAACCATATTTAGAAAAATACTTAAACATCAGATATAAAAGGAATGAAGAGTCAATAGAAGTTATAGATAATTTTAGGCAATGTTTAAGATTAAGTAAAGGTGAATATGTAGCTTATCTAATGGATGATGACATATATCATATGGATAAGATAAGTAAGATGATGCATTATTATCTAGAATATGATGATATATCATTAGTTACATCATATAGACAGGTTATTGATGCAGATGGAAACATGTTAAATCCTTTACGTGCTACTCAAAAGCTTTTTGATTCTACAACAATTATAACAGGTGGAGAAATTAGAAACTTTGTTTATGAAAACCTTTTAAATGTTATAGGGGAAACAACCACACCTCTATTTAGAAGAAAGGATATCAATGAAGATAAATTTGGAGTTTATCTTGGAAGACAATATGAAGTAATAGCTGATTTGGCAACATGGACCCAGATACTTACTAAAGGAAATATGGTATATTTTTCTGAAGCATTAAGTTATTTTAGAATTCATGCCGGACAGGACCAAAGAAGAATTAAGACAATTATAAAGGGTGTTAATGAATGGTATTATCTTTTGAAAGACTCATATGAGAATGGATATATTAATAATGATAATCACTATAAGAATATGCTTAGAAATTGGTATAAGGAAAATAATTGTATATGGAATATGATTCCCAAAGATTACAACAGATCAGGTAAAGAGATTAAATCGCTAAATACAAACTTTAATGAGTACAATTCAGTAATCAGTGAAAAGGATCTAGAAAATGTAATTAAAATTAATTATTCTCCAGATACCCTTTCAAAAGAATCTAAAAACAATTTACCACTTGTTAGTATTCTAATACCTGCATATAATCAAACAGAATATTTAAAAGAAGCATTAGAAAGTGCTATAAACCAAACATATCCTAATATAGAAATAATAATTGGTGATGATAGCTCTAACAATGATGTTAAAGAGTTTATAGAACCTTACTTAACGAAACATGGAAATATAGTATACTTTAAGAATGAAAGAGAAATTATGGATTATGGCATTTCAAATGTAGAAAATTTATTTATAAATAGCAGAGGAGAATATATAGCATATCTACTGCATGATGATATTTTCCATAAAGAAAAAATAAGTAAAATGATAAGCTGTTTTCTTGATCAACCTGGGATCTCACTTGTAACTTCTTATAGAAAATTGATAGATAATAATGGAAATATATTAGCTGATTCAAGTTTAAATAAGAAGCTATCTAATTCAGATATAAGAATCAGTGGGATAGAAATGAGTAAATATATAGTATCGAATGTTCATAATCCAATTGGGGAATTAAGTACAACACTGTTTAGAAAGAGAGACATAGAAGGTAAGGTGCTTAATTATCACGATAAGGCACTTAGGTGTAATGGAGATATTGCTCTTTGGTTAAAATTGTTGGAAAAAGGGGATTTAGCTTATATATCTGAAAGCTTGAATTATTTCAGACAACATGATGACCAGAATAGCAAAAACTTAGAAATGCATCTTTATGGAACTATAGACTGGATAGATATTATAGATGAGTTTTATAGAGTGAATGAACTTGATGCTGATAAGAATCAATATAAAAATGATATAATTAATTGCTATAGCAAACATTTTGATATTCTAAAAGAGTTACATAAAATTAAAAATATTAAGGTTAAAGAAGAATTTATAAGTAAATTTAATATTTTTTTATACACATTATTAAAAGAATAGATTATAGGAAACATTTAAATAATTGAAGATTATTATATATACATGACTAAAATATTCGAAAGTTATAAGACTATAATTAATAATAAAATAGCAGCAACTATTTTTAATATTATGTTTTTGATAATTCTCTTTAGGCAATATAGGAAATGAATTAATATGAAGGTGAGTAAAAATATCTTATAAAAGGTGATTGCATGATAAAAACTTTTAAATTCAAGAAAATAGCAGATGATAGAGGGGCGCTTACGCCGATAGAGGAGCTAAGAGATGTACCATTTACCATCAAAAGAGTTTATTATATGTATGATACGGAGGTGGATTTTATTAGAGGCAGACATGCTCACAAAACATTAGAACAAGTATTAATATGTGTACATGGAAACTGTAAAGTTTTATTAGATAATGGAAAGAATAAAGAGATTATTGAATTAGATCGAAAAGATGTGGGGCTTTACATTGGACCAAATATGTGGCGTGAAATGTTTAACTTTACAAAGGACTGTACCTTAATGGTTTTAGCATCCGATTATTACAAAGAAAGTGATTATATAAGGAAGTACGATGAATTTTTGAGGTATATAAAAGGGGTACAAATATGAGTAATTATTACAATCGCTTTACAGACTTAAATTATGAGAAGTTTAAAGAATTAGCAGTTAATAAAAGTTTAGATAATATTGAAAAAGTTGGATTTCCTATTGAATATCGAGAAGGAAAAGAAAAGTTAATAGTAGATGATATTGTTACAAAACTTGACTTAAAAGGGAAAAAGGAAAAAACTATTTGTGACATTGGATGTGGTTGTAGTAATCTAACATTAATGCTTATTGAGTACTGCAAAGAAAATAAACATAAGCTTATTTTAATTGACTCTAAAGAAATGCTCGATAATCTTCCGAATTATGACTTTGTAGAAAAAATTAGTGGATATTATCCTAAGACATGTGATGGGTTTATCAATAAAAATATTCAACAGATTGATTATATTATCGTTTACAGTGTTATTCAATATATCTTTAATGAACTCAGTATATTTAACTTTATTGATACTACATGTACATTATTAAGGGATAATGGAAGATTACTTATAGGGGATATTCCAAATATATCTAAAAGGAAGAGGTTCTTTTCATCTGAAACTGGTATAGCCTACCATAAAAATTTTACTGGAAAAAATGAAAAACCAGAAGTAAAGTTTAACACTATTGAATTTAATAATATAGATGATTCAGTGATAATGGCCATTATCCAGAGATGTAGGGTAGCAGGGTTAGATGCATATATACTACCTCAAGATGTGGAACTACCTATGGGCAACAGACGTGAGGACATTTTGATTATTAGACCATAATCTAAGGAGGAGAATATAGATGAATAAAGATAAAAAGTTAATAATTATAGGAGATAGTGCTTTTGCAGAAATAGCATACGAATATTTTACACATGATTCAGATTATAATGTTGTAGCTTTTAGTGTAGAGAAGGATTATTTAAAGAAAGAAGAATTATTCGACTTACCTATTGTTCCTTTTGAAGACTTAGAAAAGCTGTATTCTCCTGAGAACCATTTTGTTTTTGTGGCAACAGTGTATACAAAACTTAATAGACTTAGAACAAGATTGGCAAATGAAAGCAAGAAGAGGGGATATTCTTTAGCTTCTTACATAAGTAGGCATGCTTTTATATGGAGAAATTGTAAAATAGGAGAACACTGTTTTGTATTTGAAAACAATGTAATTCAACCATTTGTTGAGATTGGAGATAATGTTGTTTTATGGAGTGGGAATCATATTGGCCATCATTCTAAGATTGGAGACAATTGCTTCTTAGCTTCTCACGTAGTAGTATCTGGTTTTTGTAATATAGGTAGAGGTTGTTTTATAGGAGTTAATTCAACCATAATAAACAATATAACTGTAGGAGATGATTGTATTATTGGAGCAGGAACTTTAATACTAGAAGATTTATCAGATGGAATGAAGGTAAAAGGAGCGGGATCGGAATCAGTACCTTTATCACAAAACACTAAGGATTTAATAAAGGGCTGATAATATATGAAGTGGAAAAAGAAAGGATTTATATATAAACCAGATGGTTCAAAGTGGTGGGCTAAAAGTTATGCCAATATGCCTACTGCAGAAATACTAAATGACAAAATAATCAGGACATATTATTCTGGATTAGACGAGAATAATTTTGGTAGAATAGGATATGTTGATTTAGATATAGAGAATCCTAAAAGTATACTAAACATAAGTGATAGTCCATTACTAGAAATTGGTGAGATAGGTACTTTTGATGATTGTGGTGTGGTACCATCATGTCTAATACAAGTAAAGGGTAAGAGGTATTTATATTATGTAGGATATCAAAGAACCGAAAAAGTTCCCTATATGCTATATATAGGACTGGCAATTGAGGACAAAGGGAAATTTAAAAAATATTCAAAAGTACCCATTTTAGATAGAACTAATGACGAACCGTATTCTAGGTCTGCACCATATATTATCTATAACGAAGGAATTTATAAAATGTGGTATTGGACATGTCTTAAATGGACGTACACTAATAATAGAATTCATTATAATAATGTAATAAAATATGCCGAATCATATGATGCAATTAAATGGAAGATTTGTGATAGGATATGTATAGAGCCCAATTGGGGTGACGAATACTCTGTAGGAAGACCTTGTGTTATTTATGATAGCGGTAGATATAGAATTTGGTATTCTATAAGATCAATAACTAAGGGATATCATATAGGATATGCAGAATCGAGGAATGGAATTGATTGGACTAGAAAAGATCAGGATGTTGGTATATCAACATCTAAAATAGGATGGGATTCTGAAATCATATGTTATCCTAATATCATAGGTATAAAAGGAAAAAAATATATGTTCTACAATGGAAACCAACATGGTAAAACAGGTTTTGGATATGCAGTTTTGGAGGAATAAAGTATGGAAATCAGAGTATACGATAAAAGTAAAAAAAATATATGGGATGATTTTATAAAGAAAAGTAAGAATGGGACATTCTTACTTTTGAGGGACTATATGGATTATCATAAAGATAGGTTTAATGATAATTCCCTTATGTTTTATGATGATAAAGATACATTAATGGCTGTGTTACCTGCAAACAAAGATGGGAATGTCATTAACAGTCATGGGGGGTTAACATATGGCGGATTAATATTAAATAGTAAAATTAAAATGCCGATAATGTTAAGTATATTTGAAGATTTAATACTATACTGTCAAGAAAATAATATTAAGGAAATTATGTACAAACGGGTTCCCTATATGTATCATACGATTCCTTCTGAAGAGGATTTGTATAGTTTATTTTTATACAATGCTAAATTATATGCCAGAAATGTTTCTTCTGTAGTTAAGTTAGATGAGGAGATAAATTTTCAGACAAGAAGAAAAAGACAAATTAAAAAGGCAGTGAAGAATAATATTAAGGTTATTGAAAGTGATGAATATGAAACTTATTGGAAAATAGTTAAGGATAATTTGAGGATAAAACATGGAGTAGAGCCTGTACATACAGAAGAAGAGATTAAAAAATTACATAGGTTATTTCCACAAAATATAAGACTATTTTGTGCATATAAAGGTAATGAAGTATTAGCAGGAGTTGTAATATATGAAACTAATATAGTAGCTCATGCTCAATATATTTCTGCTACAGATGAAGGGAAAAAGCTCGGTGCTCTAGATTTTGTTTTTGACCATTTAATTAATAAGACCTTTAAAAGAAAGAAGTACTTTGACTTTGGAATTTCAAACGAGAATAGAGGTAAGTATCTGAATAAAGGCCTGATAAACCAAAAAGAGGGTTTTGGAGCATCAGCAATTGTTTACGATCAATATTTGATAAAAGTACTAGAAAATGATATGAAGGTAGAAGATTAGTTTTTGTTGGTGGTACTCCTTGCTCTGGAACTACATTAGTTCAAAGGATTTTAAATGCCCATCCAGATGTATATGGAGGACATGAATTTGATTTTATTCCTCATATTTTAAATCTTAAAAATGCTATGTTTAATTCTATAAGTACTGGAAGAATTAAAGAATTTTGCAATTATGAAGATATTGATAAGGACTTTACTACATTAATTGAAAATCTCTTATTTAGAACAGCTGAGAGAAAAGGGTGTAAAATATTAAGTGAAAAAACTCCAAGTAATGCTTTATATTTTGATACTCTACTTAAACTTTCTAAAAATTATAAGGTTGTTTTTGTAGTTAGAGATCCTAGGGCTGTCGTATCTTCATTATTAGAAGTAGGTAAAAGATTAAAGGAGAAAAATAGTAAGTTACCTCCTGGGACAAAGGACATTTGGGATGCAATAGGCCTAATTAATGAGTATTTTCATAAAGGATTTAGTGCATGTGAAGAATTTTCAAATAGATCACTGATATTAAAGTACGAAGAACTTGTTCAAGAACCCAAACTGAAAACACAGGAGATATGTGACTTTCTAAATATAAAGTGGCATGATAATATGATGATGCCTAAGCAAACAAGCTATGATGGAAAACCTGATGATATTTGGTATGATAAAAAATCTTTAGATAGAAATATCCAAACAACTGAGTTAGGAAAATGGAAAAATAAATTAACTCCACTTGAACAAGCTATAATAACAATAGTTTATAAAGGAACCCCAAATTTACAAAAACTAAAATATGATTTCAATACTGAAAGCTTCGAAATTAAAACTTTACAAAACGCTGTTTCGATTCTAAAGCAAATAATGAACTAATTAATATCTTTAAATAAGCAAGTATAGATGTAAAGGGAAGTGTGAAATATGAATATACCTTTTGTAAGTCTTGAACCAATGCATAAAGAAATTGAAAGTGATGTATTAAGTAAATTCAAAGAAGTGTACAATAAGAGTTGGTTTATTAATGGAGAAGAAGTAGAGAAATTTGAAGAAGAATTTGCTGAATACTGTGACGTTAAGTATTGTATAGGCTGCGGTAATGGGTTAGATGCTTTATATCTTATATTAAAGGCCTATGATATTGGAAATGAAGATGAGGTAATAATTCCTTCTAATACATTTATAGCTACAGCCCTTGCAGTTACTTATGCTGGGGCCAAATCAATATTTGTTGAACCAGATTTGGATACTTTTAATTTAGATATAAACTTGATAGAAAGGTCAATAACATCTAAAACGAAAGCTATTATTCCAGTTCATTTATATGGACAACCTGTTGATATGGATACGATTAATGCAATAGCTCAAAGATATGATTTAAAAGTAATAGAAGATGCTGCTCAATCCCATGGTGCATTATATAAAGGGAAAAAAACTGGAAGCCTTGGAGATGTAGCAGGCTTTAGTTTTTATCCTGGTAAAAACCTAGGTGCATTAGGAGACGGTGGAGCGATTACAACAAATGATTCAAAGTTAGCTGATAGATTAAGGGCTTTAGGTAATTATGGATCAAATAGAAAGTACCATCATGACTTTAAAGGAGTAAACTCTAGATTAGATGAAATTCAAGCTGCAATATTAAGAATAAAACTAAAGTATTTAGAAAAGTGGAATGAAGATAGGAGAAGAGTAGCTAAGTCATACTTAAACAATATAACAAATAATGATGTAATACTACCATCCAAGGATGAAAATTCTAATCACTCATGGCATCTTTTTGTAGTGAAAAGTGAGTATAGAGATAAGTTAAAACAGTATCTGCAAGAGAATAATATTAATACACAAATCCACTATCCTATACCTATTCATTTGCAAAATGGGTATAAAGACTTTGGTTTTGTAGAAGGTGATTTTCCAATATCAGAAAAATTATCTTATGAAGTTCTCAGCTTACCAATTTGGTATGGAATGAGTGATGAACATATTAAATATGTTATTGACATTATAAACAAGTGGAAGCCTGACTTTTAGTACTATAAAAATGGAAACATTTATTAGTATAAGTCAAGGTATCAGAAATAGAACTTTTATATTAAAATCTACTTTTAAGTTAAGGAGGAGATTATGAAAGGTATCGTACTAGCAGGAGGCTCAGGAACAAGGCTTTATCCTATAACAAAGTCAATTTCTAAACAGTTATTACCAATCTATGATAAACCTATGGTTTACTATCCCCTATCAGTTTTAATGCTAGCAGGAATAAAGGAAATATTACTTGTTTCTACAGAGCGAGACTTACCATTATTTGGACAATTGCTAGGAGACGGAAGTCAATTGGGGTTATCTATTTCCTATAAGGTTCAAAAAGAACCGAGGGGTATTGCTGAAGCCTTTATTATTGGAGAAGAATTCATAGGTGATGATAAAGTTGCATTAGTATTGGGAGATAATATCTTCTATGGACAAAGATTTACTGAAATGCTCCAAAGGGCTAGTTCGTTAGATGAAGGAGCGGTTATATTTGGCTACTATGTGAAAGACCCTACGGCCTATGGGGTAGTAGAATATGATAAGAGTGGAAAGGTAATATCTATTGAAGAGAAGCCCCAAATACCTAGGTCCAACTATGCTATTCCAGGGCTATATTTTTATGATAATGATGTAGTAAATATTGCAAAGGACTTAAAACCTTCAGCTAGGGGTGAACTAGAAATCACAGCAGTTAATGAAGCATATCTAAACAAAGAAAAGTTAAAGGTTGAACTATTTGGAAGAGGAATGGCTTGGTTAGATACTGGAACTCATAATGCATTACTAGAGGCAAGTAACTTTGTTGAGGCCATTCAAAAACGCCAAGGTTTATATATAGCGTGTTTAGAGGAGATTGCTTATAGGATGGGCTTTATAGATAAAGAGCAACTCATTGACTTAGCACAAAACTATATAAAGACTGAATATGGAAGATACTTACTTGCTATTGCAAAGGGACTTTAGTAGAGGGGTGTGAGTATGGGGAAGTTTTCATTTAAAGAAACAAAATTAAAGGGAGCATATATAATTGAACCCACTTTGTTTGGAGACAACAGAGGATATTTTATGGAATCATATAATTATCGTGATTTTAAGGAAAATGGGCTAGATATGGTTTTTGTTCAAGACAACCAATCAAAATCGAAGAAAGGGGTTCTTCGAGGATTACATTTCCAAAAAAAGCATTCCCAGGGTAAATTAGTTAGAGTAATTAAGGGAGAAGTTTTTGATGTTGCAGTTGACCTTAGAAGAACTTCAGAAACCTATGGAAGATACTTTGGAATTATTCTTTCTGCTGAAAATAAAAGGCAGCTTTATATTCCCAAAGGCTTTGCCCATGGGTTTTTAGTTTTATCAGATGAAGCGGAATTTATATATAAATGCACAGATTATTATTATCCTGAAGATGAAGGTGGAATCCTATGGAATGATAAAGATATTGGGATAAAATGGCCTCTAGATAATATTGAAGAAATTATTCTTTCGCAAAAGGATAAGAGTTTAAAAATACTAAGGGAAATTAAAGTATCTTTTTGATAGAAGGATGGTGGTATATATGAAGACAATCTTAGTAACCGGTGGAATGGGTTTTATAGGTAGTAATTTTATAAGATATATGCTAAAGAAATATACAGAATATAAAATTATAAATTTAGACTTGTTGACTTATGCAGGGAATATGGAAAATTTAATAGATATACAAGATAATTCAAACTATAACTTTATAAAAGGAGATATAGTAGATAATAGACTTGTAGATGAGATAGTTGCACAGGGAGTAAACTATATAATAAATTTTGCCGCGGAATCCCATGTAGATAGAAGTATTCAAGACCCAGGAATATTTATAAAGACCAATATCATGGGAACTCAAGTACTACTAGATGCTGCAAAAAAATATGGAGTAGATAAATATATACAAGTATCAACCGATGAAGTATATGGTTCCTTAGGAGCTACTGGATACTTTACAGAAGCAACACCTATTGCTCCTAATAGTCCCTATTCAGCTAGCAAGGCTTCAGCAGATCTCCTTGTAAGGGCCTACCATGAAACCTTTAAACTTCCAGTTAATATTACTAGATGTTCAAATAATTATGGGGCATATCAATTTCCAGAAAAGTTGATTCCTCTTATGATAGCCAATGCCTATGAAGATAAAAAATTGCCTATATATGGTGATGGATTAAATATAAGGGATTGGCTCCATGTAGAAGATCATTGTAATGCTATTGATTTAGTTCTTCATAAGGGAGAGATTGGAGAAGTATATAATATCGGTGGAAATAATGAAAAGAAAAATATTGAAATTGTAAAATTGATTCTTGAGATAACGAACAAGCCCGAAGAACTGATAAGATATGTAAAAGATAGACCAGGTCATGATAGAAGATATGCTATAGACTCGTCTAAAATACAACAAGAATTAGGGTGGAAACTCAAGTACACCTTTGAAGAGGGATTACAAGAAACCATTGATTGGTATTTGGATAACAAGGATTGGTGGCAAAAAATTCGTAGTGGAGAATATCTAGAATACTATGAGAAAATGTATAAAAATCGTTAGTAGGTGTTTAGATGAAAAAGGTATTAATTACAGGTGCTAAGGGACAATTAGGAATTGACATAATCAATGATATGTCCAATGATTATGAAGTAATAGGGGTAGGTAAAAAAGAAATCGATATTTCAAGTTTAGATCAAGTAATTGAAGTAATAAAAGAAATAAAGCCAGATACAGTTATTAATTGTGCAGCTTATACCAATGTAGATGGTGCTGAAAGTAACAAGGATACTGCCTATAAAGTAAATGGATTAGGATGTCGTAATCTAGCAGTAGGTTGTTTAGAAACAAAAACTAAGTTAGTTCATATATCTACTGATTTTGTTTTTGATGGACAAAGGTCAGAACCTTATATAGAGTTTGATAAACCAAATCCATTAAACATATACGGAAAGTCGAAGCTTGCTGGAGAGAGGTTTATTAAGGAGATATATCCAACACACTTTATACTGAGAACATCTTGGCTTTATGGTATTCATGGGAAGAATTTTGTAAAAACTATGTTGAAGCTATCTAAGGAGCGTGATACACTGAGCATAGTGAATGACCAAATAGGTACGCCTACTTTTACAAAAGATTTGGTACAAGTTATAAAATTTATTATGAAAACCGATGCTTATGGAACTTATCATGTCTCAAACCAAGGGGAATGTTCTTGGCTTGATTTTGCAAAGAAAATCTTTGAGGTGACAGAACTACAAACATCTGTCGTCCCAATCACAACGGAAGAGTTAAATCGACCTGCAAAACGACCAAGATATTCTGTACTGAAGAATTATATGCTAGATTTAAACTTTAATTATAAATTAAGACAATGGGATATAGCGTTAAAGGATTTTTTGATGAGTTAGGATAAGTATTAACAAATTATATAAATAGGCTTTTAAAATCTTTTAAAAGGAGATTAGCAAATGGAAAAATATTTAGAGGTAATAAATAGAATTATGAGATTAACTGAGACTATTTTAGAAGGAATTGGGTACGTTAAGGCCCAAATAAATGAAACTAATTATCACGAAGCTATGGTTGTACTAGATGATATATCAAAAGGGATAGAAAGTATTCACAACTCTATTGAACCAATTATGGAAAGATTACCAGACAACAACATCGAAATACTAACAGATATGTTAAACCAACAGTTAGAACAAGTTGACAAAGGGATGGAAAACGGAAAAGAGCTAGAAGTACTACAGAAAATAGATACGAAACTCATACCAGCCTTCAATGCTTGGAAGATTGAGGTACATAGATTACTAAAGCCGTATACATTGTCTTAGACATAAAAGGTAGCTTTGATTTCAGCAGAGCTACCTTTTCAGGTTAGATTTCACTCCAAGTACTTAGATATAATCTTTGAAAAAACATATATTTTTTAATATAAAGTTAAACATTCACCTTTAATTTACCGAAATAATATATAGACAACATATGAAGTCAAGGAGGACTTAAAATGAAAATTGGATCGGTAGTAAATGTTAGTACCATTAGTGTGAATGAACAAAACAAGATAGCAAGGAATCCACAGGGGATTTCAGTAGAAAAAAGCAAAGAAATTACAGGGATGGATTTTAATAATTCAAATGGCAAAATGAATGAAGAAAAAGATGAAAACATTTTAAATAAGGCGATAGATCAAGCTAATAAACAACTTCAAACTACAAATAGAAGAATAGAAAGACAAATACATGATAAAACCCACGTGGTAATGTATAGGATAATTGATACAGAAACAAAAGAAGTGGTGAAGGAAATCCCTCCAAAGAAGATTCAAGATATGATAGCAAAGATGTGGGAATTAGCCGGTTTGTTTGTAGATGAAAAAGCTTAGAAAGAAAAGGGGGAGATTACATGTCTAATATGAGAATTTTCGGACTCTCAGGTTCAGGTATGGATATCGATAAGATAGTTTCAGATCTTATGAGATCTGAAAAAGAAATGCGACTTACTGATTTAGAGCAAAAAAAGCAACTAAATACCTGGCAACAAGAAATGTACCAAGATGTAAACAAAGATATAGCTAATTTCATAATGGACGTAAAGAAAAATTTTGATATGAGTACAACCTTTGATTCCGGTTTGTCTTTAGACCAATCATCAAATAATTTCACATGGGTTAATTCGGCTAGCTCTTCTGACGGAACAATTGCTGCAGCAACTGCTACCACTGAAGCATTAAGTGGAAAATATGAGCTAAACATTACTCAGCTTGCTGAAAATGTTTCAAAGGCTAGTACAGGAAATATATCAGTAGATGGAACGAATAGTAATAGCAAGTTATTTGAGCAATTTAGTGGAATAAATGAAGGTGAAACTTTAACATTTAGAATAAAAACTAATGTAACTGAAAGTGATAGTACAAACTTCCCAGACGGATATAAAGAATTTACGTTTGATGCATCAACGGATACACTAGAGGATGTTATAAATGATATAAATAATGCGAATATTGGCATATCAGCTTCCTATGATGCAGATTTAGATAGAGTCTTCTTTAATACCAATTCTACAGGTAAAGATAATTATTTTGAAGTTGTACAAGATAGTCATAATTTCTTGTCTAATGAAGATAGCGATGCAGGAGGCAATATCTTAAAACTAAAGATAGGTAGGGACACTGATACAAGTCAAGCTATTGATACCTATAAGTATTTAGGTAAGGACCTAATGTTTGACTTTGGGAATGATGCAACGGGACTTACTAAATCTTCAAACACCTTTAGCATAAATGGTATAAATATTACTGCAAAAGATACTGGCATCACTAACATATCAATAAATACTGACGTGGATTCTATAGTAGAAAAAGTAGAGTCCTTTGTAGATAGTTATAATGAACTTATAAGTAATCTTAATGAAAAAATTAATGAAAAAGTATATAGAGATTATAAGCCATTAACTGAAGACCAAAAAGATGCTATGACAGAGAAAGAAATCGAGAAGTGGGAAGAAGCAGCAAAAAGTGGGCTTCTCAAGGATGATCCATTAGTCACAAGAATGCTTAGAACTGTACGTGAAGGGTTATATGATAAGGTATCAGGTTTGGGTGATGCCATGGACCACTTAACTGAAATTGGGATTGATACTGGGAAATACTCTGAAAAGGGTAAACTTGTAATAAATGAAAGTAAACTTAGACAAAGTATTATAAATAACCCAAAGGGAGTAGTTGATGTATTATTTAAAGAACCCAGTGAATATACTGATGAGAATGACAAGCAAGCTAAAACTGGTCTTGTGCCTAGACTTTTTAATAATATGATTGAAGGTATGAAGGATATTATAGATAAAGCTGGTCCTGGCGAGGATTCGGAACTTTTAAAGGATGTAAAATCTACAATACTTATTAATTTTATAAAAGGTGAGAATCTTAAAAATGGTAGTATAAGTATAATATCAGATGATCTAATGGATATAGAAGCACGTTTGCTAACTGAACAAGATCGTTTAAATCAGATAGAAGACAGATACTATAGTCAATTTACGGCTATGGAACAGGCGATAAATCGTATGAATCAACAATCCTCTTGGTTCATGTCACAGTTAGGTAGCATGTAGGAGAATAGTCAAAAGTTTTAGGTGAAAGAAGATTATAAAGGGACTAATTCATTTAGGAGTGATAGAATGGCAATAAAAAACCCATATAATTATTCAGCGCTAAAGGGTAGTATAAAGTTAAACAAAGACTTAAATAATAATCGACCTGTATCAAGCTATAATAATACAAATACTAATAAATTTGATCAATACAAGGAACAAAAAATACTTACAGCTAAACCTGAGAAGCTTACTTTGATGCTCTATGAAGGTATTATAAAATTCTTAAAACAGGCTAAAATATTTATGAAACAAAAGAATATCGAAAAAACCCATACTGCCATGGTTAGAGCACAGGACATCATCACAGAGCTAAACGTTACCCTTAATATGGACTATGAAGTTAGTAAGGGATTGGCTAGCCTTTATGACTTTATGACCAATAGATTAGTAGAAGCTAATATTAGTAAAGATACTAATATGATAAATGAGGTATTAGAAATAGCTGAAGGAATGCGCGATACTTGGAAGGAAGCTATGGAGCTTGCAGCAAAGGGTCAAGTAGCTACTTCTGAAGAAAAGTAGAACGGATGATAATATGGATAATATAAAAAACCTTCAAGAATTAATATTACTTAGTATTAAAAAAAAGGATATAATGCAAAAAATATTAGACGTAACTAAAAGGCAGAAAAAATTTATTGATATAGGAAAAATAGATACTGTAATAAAGCAATTAGAACTTAGGGATGATTTCATGAAGGAGGTTGACAGTTTAGACTTAGTTTTTCATGAAGAATTCTCTAAGTTAAAGGACAATCTTCAAGTTGAATCCCTAGATAAGATAGACATTGATAAATATCCACAGATAAAAAACCTCAAAGATATTGTCGATGAAATTATGGATATTACTAAAGAAATAAAGGTAATTGATGATGAAAATGTTTTTAATCTACATGGGGATAAGGATGAAATAGGAAATAAACTAAAAGCTATGAGGCAACGGAAAAAAATGTCTAATGCCTATAGGGGATATAAAAAACAAGTTACATCTATATTTTTTGATGATAAAAAATAGTGCTCAAATAGTATTATTATAAATAGTCTCTGGAGGTGATGAAATGAATATTGGTTCAATGTTTAATAGTTCATTATATAGTCTTAAACAGGCCATGGGTATGGCCAATCTACAAAAAGCTATGAACCAGGATGCAGCATCTCTAACTATATTGCTTAAGGATATGGAAACAACCAATGCTAAAACATTAGAAATGTCTATACAACCTCATAAGGGAGCAAATTTAGATATAAAACTATAATAAAATTTTTACCGGGTAGATAACTTTTCTACTTGCTTTTTTTTTACATAATAAGATATTTTAAATATAAAATATGATATTGGGAATGATACTATGGATGAAAACAAGCTTATTGATGATCTAATTAATTTAAGTAAAGATAAAGAAAAAATGCTAAATGATTTACTAGGACTAACAAAGTTACAAAAGAGATTTATAGAGACCCAAAATAGTGAAGCCTTTGATAAACAAATAGCAATAAAAGAAAAATATAGAAATAAAATTGAAAAACTAGATTTGGATTTCTTAAATCTATTTATTGAGCTTAAGGAATCCTTGAACTTAAATTCAATTGATGAAATAGATACGAACAAATACTCTCAAGTTAAAGATTTGAAAATCAACATATCCAAAGTAATGGAGATTGAAGAAAATATAAGTAGTCTAGAAAACGAGAATATGTACAATATTGCAAATCAAAGTAAGCAGATAAGTGACAAGCTAAAGACCATGAAACAAGGAAAAAAAGTATCAAATACTTATAAAAAACAAATAAATCTAAAAAAGAACTAAATACATTTAGAAATTATGTAAAACAATAAAAACTTTACTAAAATAGCGAAACAAAATTCTTCTACAACCTGACATAAATCTCAGGTTTATTTTTTTGATAATTTACAATCTTCTTCGACACAATTCTATACACATAAGCTTAACATGTTATTAACATCAAAAATCCCATAATAACAGTTATCAACAGAGTTATGCACATTATCCACAGAAAAGCAATCACATTTCCACAGTGGATGAATGTATTGTGGATATCTATTAATTTGTAAATTAAAGTAATAAAGCCACTGTTTATATATTAAAGATAAACAAAAATTAACAAAATAAATCAGCTTCCTGTGAGTAAAACTGTGTATATTGTTGAAAACTTTTAAATAATCTGAAAAAAGAAACTGTTATAATAAGTAAAATATTGTATTACTTAAAAACACTGTGGATAACTATAATTTTTTAGTAGTCTTAGGAAATTAATTTGATAAATCTTTTGGAAAATTATTTAATTGTGATTTGAGGACATTATAATGGGTAAAATATAATTATAGATAAGTAAGACAAGCTTGAAAATCAGTTAAGAGTTAAGAGTGAAAGAACCCAGTTAAAGAACTATTAATGACTGAAATCACAAATTATCTATAATATGTATGAGCAACTATTAATAAAATATATAAACATTTAATTAAGTTATAGCCTAAAAATTAATATCAATATTAATTTTTAGTAAACTATATATTTGGAAGGAGCTGAGTCTATGAAAATAATAGTGAGTGGTAAAAATTTAGAGGTGACAAACGCTTTAAGGGATCAAGTAATAGGAAAGCTAGAAAAGTTCAGCAAATATTTTGATGATGATATTGAAGCTCAAGCTACCTTAAGTGTCGAAAAGAATAGACAAATCATAGAAATCACCATTCCCCTTAATGGAACAATATTGAGGGCAGAGGAAGAAACCCAGGATATGTATACATCAATCGACAATGCAATTAATAAACTACAAAAACAAATAGGAAAGCATAAGACTAAACTAGAAAATAGATATCGTGGACATAACACCATTAGATTTGAAAATATTCCAACGGCCCGTAAAGAACCAGAAGATGAAATGAATATAGTAAAAACTAAACGATTTGCAATTAAACCAATGGATGCCCAAGAGGCAGTGCTCCAAATGGATCTACTAGGACATAACTTCTATGTGTTTACAAATGCAGACACCGATGAGGTAAATGTAGTCTATAAAAGAAGAAATGGAGATTATGGATTGATAGAGCCCTATATTTAAAATTGAATAATCTTTAAATATATTATTAAGAGTAGCCTTTGGCTACTCTTAAATTTTACCTAAAATTAAAAAGGATTTTTTTGTCATATATAGAATTATATTTTATAGAAGAAAAGTATTGGCCCATAGCTACGAATCACCGACTACGAACTTTAAAATCGTCACCAGATGATTTTCAAATAGGGGGAGGTATAAATCCATGTTTATTGAATCTACAATTATAGGTATAATAATCGGTTTTGTTAGAGGCGGAAGATTGTCGAACATAGGAGGCATTCATATTAGAGGCTGGACATTTATGTTAATAGGATTTTTTCTACAGATATTACCAACTATTTTTGGTGAAAACTCCTTTGTATCGAATTACTGGCAATATCTCTATGTGCTATCCGTAATGCTTATCGTCGCTACCCTTCTATTAAATATTAGAAGTCAAGGATTTTGGGTTATATTATTCGGAGCAATGTTAAACTACATAGTCATATTTATAAATGGATTTAAAATGCCTATTTATATAGATGGATTACAGGTTGCTGGACTTAAGAATTTTGTTGAGAGTATAAATAATGGAGATATACTCAATTACATGTATTTATCTGACTCTATTGGATGGACCAAATATCTTGGAAAATTCATAGTAATACCTAAGCCCTATCCACTAGCCAAGGTAATAAGCATAGGAGATTTATTAATATCCCTTGGAATAATATTATACCTCAATGGAATAATGAATAGATCCTATTTATCCATGAGGGGTAGAATGTTTAGTATGGGATATAGGACTAAAAGTAGATATAAATATTAACAAAAAGTAGCCTCGGCTACTTTTAAATTATGTATAGTCCTAACCATTAAGAAAAAGATTGTAATGTATTTATAATAATTGGTAAATTATAATGATATGATATAATATTAAATAGTGAATTAATGATTTGATAACTGAGGGGTTGAAGATATGTGGTTATTAGAAAAAGTATTTGGAAGCTTCAATGATAAGGAAGTCAAAAGACTGATGAAATCAGTCGATGAAATAGAAGCTTTAGAACCGGAAATAAAAAAATTATCCGATGATGAATTAAGAGGGAAGACTGAAGAGTTTAAAGAAAGACTGCAAAAGGGAGAGAGTCTCGATGATATAATGGCTGAGGCCTTCGCTGTGGTTAGGGAAGCAGCTGTAAGAACTCTAGGCATGAGACATTATAGAGTACAGCTCCTTGGAGGTATTGTACTCCATCAAGGTCGTATAGCAGAAATGAAAACTGGTGAAGGTAAAACCCTAGCGGCTACTCTACCAGTATATCTTAATGCCCTTGAAGACAAGGGTGTTCATGTAATTACAGTAAATGATTACCTTGCAAGCCGTGATAAGGACTGGATGGGAAAATTATATGAGTTTCTAGGACTTTCCGTAAGCTGTCTAATCCATGGCTTAAATACTGAAGAAAAGAGAGAAGCCTACCAAGCAGATATAACCTATGGTACAAATAATGAATTTGGATTTGATTATCTTAGGGATAATATGGTTACCTATAAAGAGGAAATGGTTCAGAGGGACTTAAACTATGCAATAATCGATGAGGTTGATAGTATCCTTATAGATGAAGCAAGAACTCCCCTTATTATTTCTGGAGCTGGTCAAAAATCTACACAGCTATATAACGCTGCAAATAGTTTTATAAAAACCTTAAGAGCTGAAGATGACTTTACCATAGATGAAAAGCAAAAGACTGCAATATTAACCGATGAAGGTGGTATCCCAAAGGCTGAAAAGTTCTTTGGTTTAGAAAATCTAGCAGACCCTACAAATATGGAAGTATCCCATCATATAAACCAGGCTCTAAAGGCCCATACATTGATGAAAAAGGATATTGATTATGTTGTAAGGGAAGGAGAAATAGTTATAGTTGACCAGTTTACTGGAAGACTAATGTTTGGTAGAAGATACTCCGATGGATTGCATCAGTCCATAGAGGCAAAGGAAGGTCTAGAGGTAAGGAGAGAATCCCAAACCCTAGCAACTATTACCCTACAGAACTATTTTAGAATGTACCAAAAGCTAGCTGGTATGACCGGTACTGCAAAAACAGAAGAAGATGAATTCAAACATATATATGGTATGGATGTTGTTGTAATTCCAACGAATAAGCCTGTTGTTAGAGAAGATTTACCCGATGCAGTATATAAGTCTCTAGAAGGTAAGTTTAAGTCTGTTATTAGGGAAATAGAGGAAAGTCATAAAAAGGGACAGCCAATATTGGTTGGTACTATTTCAATAGAGACTTCAGAGCTACTTAGTAAGCTTCTTAAGAGAAAGGGCATACAGCATGAAGTGTTAAACGCAAAGCACCATGAAAGGGAAGCTGAGATAGTTGCCCAAGCAGGACGATTTGGTGCCGTTACGATAGCAACAAACATGGCAGGTAGAGGTACTGACATAGTTTTAGGTGGTAATGCTGAATTTATGGTTAAAAGAGAACTTAAGAAAAAGGGCTATGGTGATGATGTTATAGCTAAGGTCACAGCCATTATTGAATATGATGATGAAGAGGTTAGGGAAGCTAAAAAGCTTTATAATGAAATATATACTGATATTAAAAGGACTACTGATGAGGAAGCTGCAAGGGTCAAGGAAGCAGGAGGACTTCATATATTAGGTACTGAAAGACATGAGTCCAGAAGAATTGATAATCAGCTTAGGGGTCGTTCTGGTAGACAGGGAGACCCTGGAGCATCGCAATTCTTTATATCCCTTGAGGACGATTTAATGAGACTCTTTGGAAGTGAAAAGATACAAGGAATAGTCGAAAAGCTAGGTATGGAGGACGATGAGGCAATAGAAGCAGGTCTTCTTTCAAAATCCATTGAAACCGCTCAAAAGAGAGTTGAGGGTAGAAACTTTAGTATAAGAAAGCATGTACTTCAATATGATGATGTTATGAATAAGCAAAGAGAGATAATATATAGGGAAAGAAAGAGAGTATTAGAAGGAGAAAATCTTAAGGATCATGTATGGGGTATGATAGAAGGCCTAGTGGGTGAATCCATAGAGCTTTATACGGCGGAAGCAACATATCCTGAGGATTGGGACCTAAAAGGTCTTGAGGATTATCTCCATCCTATATTTCTTCCTAAGGGCAGTCTAGAATTTGAGGATATAGAAAGCCTCACTAAGGAGAGTCTTAGAAGTTCTGTATTAGAGATAGCCGATAATCTATATAAGGAAAAGGAAGAAGAGATAGGTGAAGAAAGAATGAGGGAGCTCGAGAGAGTTATCCTTCTTAGAGTCGTAGATACTAAATGGATTGATCATATAGATGCCATGGACCAACTTAAGCAGGGTATAAACCTTAGAGCTATAGGTAATGAAGACCCTGTTAGAGCATATCAGATAGAGGGCTTTGATATGTTTAACGCCATGACGGCAAGTATCAGAGAGGACACAATAAGATATATATATGGCGTAACGGTTCAAACAGACACAGAGCGTGAAAGGGTGGCTAAAATAGAAGACACCACAGGAGGCGACGGAGTGGCTAATAGAAGACCTAGTACAAAAACCTTCGTAAGAAAGGAAGAAAAAGTAGGAAGAAATGACCCATGCCCATGCGGAAGTGGACAAAAATACAAGAAATGTTGTGGGAAATAAAACCGGGTAACTAAACGTTTTTAGATGAGGTGACTTAAAGTGATAAATCTCGAACAGATATTAACCGAGCTCCAAAATCTCGAAGACCCCATAAAAGAACTGAGGGTGTCTCTTTGACGTAGAGACTATCCATAATACCATAGAAGAGTTAGAGAATAAAATGACTGAGCCCAGTTTATGGGATGACCAAGATGAGGCTCAGAGAATACTTCAGACATCAAAGAGGCTAAAGGAAAAGTTAGCAAGATTTAATGATATACATTCTACTTGGGAGGAATTAATACTCCTGACAGGAATGGGAATAGAAGAAAAGGATCCATCCATTGAAAAGGAAGTATCAAATGGTCTTGAAAAACTAAAGGAAGACTTAGAAAAACTTAAGATAGAAACCCTTCTTAATGGAAAACACGATAAGAATAATGTGATCCTTTCTATTCATGCCGGTGCCGGTGGACTAGATGCCCAGGACTGGGCAGAAATGCTTCTGCGTATGTATAAGAGATGGGCAGATAATAGGGAATATAAGGTTAGTACATTAGATATATTATCCGATACCGAGGCAGGAATTAAAAGTGTAACTCTTTTAATAGAAGGAGAAAATGCCTATGGATACCTTAAGGCAGAAAAGGGAGTCCACAGAATAGTTAGGATATCTCCCTTCGATACCTCAGGTAAAAGACATACATCCTTTGCATCAGTGGATGTGCTTCCAGATTTAGATGATGATATAGATTTAGATATCAATCCTGCTGACCTCAAGATAGATACCTATAGAGCATCAGGAGCTGGAGGTCAGCATGTAAATACCACTGATTCAGCCGTTAGGATAACCCATATACCCACGGGAGTAGTGGTGCAATGCCAAAATGAGAGATCACAGCATAGTAATAAGAATACAGCCATGAAAATGCTTATGGCAAAACTAATAGAATTAAGGGAAATGGAGCAAAAAGAAGAGATAGAAGACCTCAAGGGAGACTATAGTCAAATAGCCTGGGGAAGTCAGATACGCTCCTATGTATTTCATCCCTATAATATGGTTAAAGACCATAGAACCAATGCAGAAGTAGGCAATGTCCAAGGCGTTATGGACGGAGATTTAGATATATTTATAGATGAATACCTTAAGCAGCGATCCAGTTAATAATTGGGTTGCTGTTTTTTTATGAAAAAATTCAAGAAGTATTAAAAAAATAGGTAACGTTTTCACTGTGGATAACCTAAAAATATTCCATAAGGTGGAAGGTTTTATGAAAAAATTGTAGAAGTATAAAAAAATGTTGAACGGAAAATGGCAGAAGAAAAAAAAGTCACAATATTTAATTAATTTTAAACTATAGTGAAGTTAAAGTTAATTTTATAGATAAAATGAGGAGGGGGAAAAATTGAGATTATTTAAGAAAAAGGGGTCTAAATATTTAAAGAAAAAGCCTGTGAATATAAAGAGGAATAAGAGTATAAAAACCCAGATAGCTTTAACTATATCACTTGTACTATTTATTTCCATAGCAGTAACGGGTGCATTAAATTATAATTTTGAAAGGTTAGATACAATTGAGTCAGCAAAGAAAGAAAATTATGATATGGCTACTGCTGTATCTAGACAGGTAGATATGTATATAGATACTTCTTTATCATCTTTGACAACCGTTGACAGTGCAATTAGTTTTAATGATTTAGAGCCAGAGGATAAGAATTTAATGCTAATAAGAATGCTAAATAAAAACAAACAGTTCATGAGTCTATTCGTAACGGATAATAAGGGAAATATAGATGCTACTACCAATGTAAGAAGAGATAGCGGAAAAAATTATGGCAAAGAAGAGTGGTTTAACAAAGTAATAAAGGGAGAAACTCACATATCAAATGCATCAATAGATCCAACTACAAATCTTCCAAAGGCAACAATAATGGTTCCCCTTAAGGACTTTGGAGGAAATGTAATAGGAGTGCTAGGAGCAGACTTTAAGCTAGATCAAATATACGAACTAATAAAGGATATAAAAGTCGGTGCAACTGGATTTGCCTATATAGTAGATGGTGAGGGCAAGATGCTAGCCCATAGAGATTTTAATGAGATGGTTATGAATCAGTATGATGGCAAACAAATAAAGGGTGTATCAAACCTTCTAACTGATGGTAATGGTAGTGATAGATATATAAATGCCAACGGAAAAGACGTTATTGGTGGCTATCATAAATCAGAACTAACTAATTGGGGATTTGTGGTTGAAAGGGAATATAAAGAGGCAATGATGGAAGCATCTAATGCTTTTTGGAGAACTATCCTCATATCCATAGGTGTTACGTTATTTGGTATAGTTGTTGCTATGATTTTCGCTTCAAAAATTAGTAAACCGATATTAGCAATGGTTAGTGCTACAAATAGCATAAGGGATGGCAATTTAACTGAAAAAATTAATACAAACTCTAAAAGCGAGATAGGTAAGCTACAGACAGGTCTTAATGAAATGACGGAATCCTTAAGAAACCTTATAAGAAGTATAAATAATACCTCCGAAGAGCTTAGTGCATCCTCAAAACATCTGGAGGAAAGTGCAATAGTGTCTTCCCAAGCCTCTACAGAAATATCAGCTATAATAGGAGAAGTTGCCCAAAATACTGAAAATCAAATTACAAGTGTGGATAAAACAAGTACAACTATTAATGAAATGATAACAGGTATTAAGGATATAGCTAGCCATTCAACAACAATACTTAAATCATCAAACCATGCAGCCAGCTTAGCAGAGGGTGGAGCTAAGGAGATAAATGAGATAGTTGAGACAATGGAAGAAATTAATGATACTTCTATAAAATCCAATGATTTAATTAAAAATTTAAATTCTCATATTACTGAAATAAGCAACATTGTAGCTTTTATAAGGGGGATATCGGACCAAACTAATTTACTTGCCTTAAACGCATCTATTGAAGCTGCTAGAGCAGGAGAACACGGCAGGGGCTTTACCGTTGTGGCAGAGGAAGTAAAAAAGCTTGCAGAAGAGTCTTCAAAGGCATCCATGAATATTGAAGAGCTTATAAACAACATAAAGGTGGAAAGCAATTACATAGTAAATTCAATGGAAAATAGTATGCAAAAAGTTCAGAGAGGCACAGAGGTTATAAATAGTACTACAACATCCTTTAGAGAAATAACTAAAGAAACCCAGAGGGTGGCTGTAGAAATAGAAAACTTTGCATCGGCTATAGAACAGTTATCAAATGGTATGAATATAGTTGAAAGCGTAGTAGAAGAAGTAGTTGGAATCTCAAATGTAACTGCTTCAGGAACCCAAAGCGTACTTGCCAGCGTTGAAGAGCAGGATGCAGCTATTCACAATGTTACAGAATCGGTACAAAGATTAAGAGAGATGTCCGATGAACTTGGGGAAGTAGTAAAGCAGTTTAAACTATAGAATGTAATTAAGAATTAAAAATTGCTCAGGTCATAATATATGTCCTGGGCTTTTATATTGACCCAAAATTGGTTATGATATAATAAATCAAAATGGACAGATTAGATTGACCTTAAAACTTGGAACCACAAAAAGAGTCATCAGACCTATTTGTTCTATGATATAATATGCTGAAGGAAAGGAGAGAAATACATTGGATATAATTATTAAACAATTACGGGAAGAATTTAAGCTTAAAGAATTCCAGGTAGTAAATACAATGAATTTGATTGATGAGGGAAATACAATCCCTTTTATAGCGAGATATAGAAAAGAAATAACTGGAAATCTTAGCGACGTGGTATTAAGGGAGTTACATGATAGACTTAATTACCTTAGAAATCTAGCAAAAAGAAAGGAAGAGGTTATTAAGTCTATAGATGAGCAGGATAAGCTAACGGAAGAGCTTAAAAAGAAAATAGAGACTTCTACCACCATCACTGAAGTAGAGGACCTATACAGACCCTATAGACCAAAGAGAAGAACCAGAGCCACAATGGCTATAGAAAAGGGTTTGGAACCTTTGGCTGAATTAATATTTGCCCAGGAGATCATGGAAGGTAATATTGAGGAAATTGCCAAGGATTACATAGATGAAGAAAAGGAAGTAAATACTATAGAGGATGCCGTGCAGGGGGCAATGGATATCATTGCTGAGATGGTATCTGATGATGCAGAGCATAGAAAGGTTATAAGAAATTTTACATATAACAATGGAATGCTAGCCTCCAGTGTCATCGATGAAGATACGGAATCTGTCTATGATATGTACTATGACTATAGTGAAGCGGTTAAGAAAATACCTCCACACAGGGTATTGGCAGTTAATAGGGGAGAAAAGGAAAAGATACTTAGGGTAAAAATAAATGTAAATGATGAAATGATAATCGAAAAGCTAAAAGGCCGAGTAATAACTAAGGATAAAAGTATAACTGCAAAATATGTGGATATGGCTGTTCAGGATAGTTATAAAAGACTTATTTCTCCTTCCATAGAAAGGGAAATAAGAAATATGCTCACGGAAAAATCTGAGGAGCAGGCCATCAAGGTATTTGGACTAAACTTAAAAAATCTACTAATGCAATCACCTATAAAGAATAAAACAGTTATGGGTTTCGACCCTGCCTATAGGACTGGGTGTAAAATTGCCATAGTAGATGGTACAGGAAAGCTATTAGATACTACTACAGTATATCCTACAGCCCCTCAAAATAAGGTAGAAGAGGCTAAAAAAACATTAAAGGAAATGATAGGAAAATATGGTGTGGATATGATAGCCATAGGTAACGGTACTGCCTCCAGGGAGTCAGAAGTATTTGTGGCGGACATGATTAAAGAAATAGATAGTGAAGTATATTACATCATTATTAGTGAAGCAGGGGCTTCTGTTTATTCAGCTTCAAAGCTTGCAAATGAAGAATATCCAGATATAAACGTATCCATAAGAGGAGCTATTTCAATAGCAAGAAGACTACAGGACCCCTTGGCGGAACTTGTAAAAATAGATCCAAAGCATGTAGGTGTAGGACAATATCAGCATGATGTTAATCAAGGGAGACTTGATGAGGTATTAAAGGGAGTAGTGGAGGATGCAGTAAATAGCGTTGGAGTCGATTTGAACACCGCTTCTTCAGCTCTCCTAGGCTATGTAGCAGGTATTTCAAATTCCGTTGCTAAGAACATAGTAAAGTATAAAGAAGAAAAGGGAATATTTACAAGTAGGAAGGAATTGCTGAAGGTAAAGCGATTAGGACCATCGGCCTTTGAGCAGTCAGCAGGCTTTTTAAGGATTAGTGATGGAGATAATATCCTTGATAATACAGCAGTACATCCCGAATCCTATGACGAAACAAAAAAATTATTAACTAGAATGGGATATGAAGTGGAAGATATAAGGAATGATAATCTAGAGGGCTTCAAGGAAAGAATAGAATTATATGGTATTGATAAGATAAGTGAAGAGCTTGAAATAGGTAAGCTTACCCTTAAAGATATAATAAAGGAACTTTTAAAACCTGGTAGAGACGTAAGGGAAGATATGCCTAAGCCAGTATTTAGAAGCGATGTACTTAAGATAGAAGACCTTAAGCCAGATATGATATTAACAGGTACTGTGGGAAATGTGACTGATTTTGGAGCCTTTGTGGATATCGGCATCAAAAACGACGGACTTGTCCACATATCAGAAATGAGTGAAGGTTATGTAAAAAATCCTATGGATGTAGTATCGGTAGGGGATGTAATAAAAGTTAAGGTACTAAGTGTCGATGTAAACAGGGGAAGGGTATCTCTTAGCATGAAGGGAATATAAGTTTCAGAATGACCCAAAAGATAACCTGCACTTCAAGTCTTTTCCCAGCAGCCAGTACCCAGTAGCCAGTAGCGTATATCATGAAAGGGGCTTATATATGACACAATTAGATAATGACAAGGTAAAAAAGCTCATGTCGTACCGTTGGATAGTATGGGGGTTTTTAGCCCTTGCCTATATAATAGTATTTTTCCATAGATTAGCGGCGGGTGTTGTTAAGGATGAACTTATAAATGCCTTTAATATTAGTGGGACAACCTTTGGAAATCTTGGTTCAACCTATTTTTATGCATATACCCTCATGCAAATCCCATCGGGAATGCTTGCAGATTCTTTAGGTGCAAGAAAAACTGTTACTACAGGCACCATAATCGCAGGTATTGGGTCGATTATATTTGGATATGCCCCAACTATATTTTTGGCTTTTTTGGGAAGACTATTAGTTGGACTTGGAGTATCCGTTGTATTTATATCCATACTTAAGATTCAATCGGAGTGGTTTAAAGAAAGTGAATTTGGGACCATGTCAGGCATCACATCCTTCGTTGGTAATCTAGGTGGAATATTAGCTAAGACTCCATTGGTAGTTATGGTGGGACTTTTAACATGGAGACTGTCCTTTGCATTAATAGGTATAATATCAATCGTAGTTGCTATTTTATGTTATATATTTGTTAGAAATACTCCAAGGGATATGGGATTGCCTACTATAGCAGAGATTGAAGGACAAGAAATAGATCATACAAATAACAAGAAACCTGATTTAATTAAGGGGCTTAAAAAGGCTATGTCTAACCCTGGAACTTGGCCAGGCTTTGTTATATTTGCAGGATTTTTTGGATCCTTTGTTACCTTAACAGGTTCATGGGGAGAATCCTATTTAATAGAGGTATATGGTATTGAAAATGCTAGTGCAGCAAACTATACTATGATGGCAGTTGTAGGATTAGCCATAGGAAGCATAGTCATTGGCAGATTATCTGATAAAATGAAGAAAAGAAAACTACCTATGATGGCCTTTGGTGTAGTATATGTAATCTGTTGGTCTATTCTTGTATTTGTAGGTGGAGGCAAACCACCAATTGGAATACTTATGCCAGTATTATTTACATTAGGTTTTACATGTTCAGTATATGTATTGTGCTGGGGATGTGCTAAGGATGTAAATCCACCAGAGATAGCTGGAATATCCACCTCTGTAGTAAATATAGGGGGATTTCTAGGGGCAGCAATACTTCCTCCAATCCTAGGAAGTGTCTTCGATAAATTTGGTGGTATCCTATCACCAGTAGTGCTTTATCAAAGGGCATTTATGTATTCCTACATATTTGTAGTAATAGGATTTGTATTCATATTTTTAGTTAGGGAAACTAATTGTAGAAATATATATAGGAAAGACAATTAAAAATTAAGAGTTGAAAGATAAGTTAATAAGTAATAGTGAATAGTGAATAATCAATAAGTAAAAAAGATATAAAAGACGAGATAGGAGATATGAGACATGTTATTTATAAAGAATGGGAAAGTATACACGATGGAAGGTAAGATTTTAAATAGAGCAAGTATATTAATTGAAAATGGAAAGATAAAGGAAATAGGTGAAGATATAATTGCGCCACTGGATGCAGAAATAATTGATGCTGAAGGGAAGGTTGTAATGCCAGGATTTATAGATGCCCATTGCCATCTTGGGATGTGGGAGGATGGAATTGGTTTTGAAGGTGCCGATGGGAATGAGTCCTCGGACCCTGTTACGCCCCACTTAAGGGCTATCGATGCCATTAATCCACTAGACAGAAGCTTTAGGGATGCCTATGAAGGAGGAATAACCTGTGTTGCAACGGGACCTGGTAGTGCAAATGTTATCGGAGGTCAATTTGTAGCCATAAAAACCCAAGGCGATAGAATAGATGATATGATAGTTAAAGCGCCTATGGCTATGAAATGTGCCTTTGGAGAAAACCCTAAGAGGGTATATAGTGATAAAAAAACTAGTCCAATGACTAGAATGGCAACAGCCGCAATACTTAGAGAAACCCTACTGAAGGCAAAGGAATATCAAAGTAAGTTAGAGGAAGGAAACAAAGACTCTTCTAAAAAACCTAGCTTTGATATGAAAATGGAAGCCATGCAGCCCGTACTAAATAGGGAGATACCCTTAAAGGCCCATGTGCATAGAGCCGATGACATACTCACTGCCATAAGGATTGCAAAGGAATTTGATGTAAGAATTACCTTGGAGCACTGTACGGAGGGCCATATTATAGCCCATCATATAAGTAAGGAAGGCCTTGTGGCCATAGTAGGACCAAGTCTTAGTAGTAGATCTAAAGTTGAGCTTAGAAACCTTACCTTTGAAACTCCAGGTATATTGAGCAAAAAAGGAATTAAGGTGGCTATAATGACTGATCATCCCGTTATTCCCATACAATATTTAAGAGTATGTGCAGCTTTAACAGTAAGGGATGGAATGGAAGAAGAAGAGGCCCTAAGAGCCATAACTATAAATGCAGCGGAGATAATGGAAATCGATGAGAGGGTAGGAAGTATCAAAGCAGGCAAAGATGCAGATATAGTGATTTGGGAAAATCATCCCTTTGATATACAATCAGAGGCTTTATATACGATTATCAACGGTGATATAGTATATAAAAAGTGATATAACACTCCGCGCTTCCTAATTATATTGAATATTTTATGATATTTGTGGTATATATAAATATATTCATATTAGATTTGCATGTCAAATGGGGAAGGTGGAGATTAAATGGCAGGTTTAAGGAATCAAGAAGAAGTTGTAGAAAGGATTAACCTGCTCAGAAAAGTATTGGAGAACCACTTAAATTGCAAACAAAAAATCACTGAAAACACCGTTGTGAGAATAAGTCAAGAATTGGATGAACTAATTGTTGAATACTATAGATCAGATAATAATAAGGTGTATTAAAAAGACTGTCTTTTATGGACAGTCTTCCTTGTTGTATAGAGCCAATATTTTTTAAAATAAATAACATATAAGCTTTTGTACTTGGTACTTTTTGGTCAAAGTGATAAAATATATTATATTATGGAGATAATAATAATTGACCCTAAATATAAAATGCTTTTGAATTTGAGGTGAGATGTTGAATAAAATAATTAGTACTGGTTTAAAAGAAACTGAATCTATAGGGTATAAACTTGGTAAATTATTAAATGTTGGTGATGTTGTATGCCTTACCGGAGATCTAGGAGCTGGAAAGACAACCCTGTCTAAATCCATGGCAAAGGGCCTAGGTGTCCATGACCATGTAACTAGTCCAACCTTTACCATTATAAATGAATATGAGGGGAGACTTCCAGTATATCATTTTGATGTATATAGAATTAACGACATAGATGAAATGTATGAACTGGGTTATGAAGAATACTTTTATGGTGAAGGTGTTTGTATAGTAGAATGGGCATCTAAAATAAAAGAGCTTATTCCAGAGAATCATCTATGGGTTGAGATAAATTTATGTGGCGATGAGAATACTAGAGAGTTTAATTTTAAAGCTACATCTAAGCACTTTGAAGAAATAGTGGAGGAGCTGAATAAGAAATGAATATATTAGCAATCGATACATCTTCCTTGGTTGCTACGGCGGCGGTTATTAACGAAGAAAAACTGCTTGGAGAGTACTCCATAAATCACCCAAAAACCCACTCGCAAAAGCTTATGCCCCTTGTGGATGGCTTATTAAAGAGCCTAGATATAACAATGAAGGATATAGATATTATAGCCATATCTAGGGGACCCGGTTCATTCACGGGAATAAGAATAGGGATAGCTACAGTTAAGGGATTGGCTCAGCCCGATGATATACCAATTATAGGAATTTCAAGTCTTGAGGGAATGGCAAATAATATAACCTACTCAGAGGACTTGATATGCCCCATAATGGATGCTAGAAGAAATCAAGTTTATACAGGTGTCTATAAATGGAATAATTATAAATTGAATACCTTGGTGGAAGAATCCCCCCTAACTATTGTAGAATTAATGAATATTTTAGAAAAGAGAGATGAAAAAGTAATATTCTTAGGGGATGGATTAGATAGGTATGAGAAAGATATAATAGATTATTTAGGGGAAAGAGCTATCATAGCATCCCAATATGTTAGGGCGCAGAGGGCATCATCCATAGCCCAATTAGCCCTTGATAAGATAAGGGAAGGTGTGCCCACCGATACCTACTTAACAATAGCACCTACATATTTAAGAAAGTCTGAGGCAGAAAGACAGTATGAAGAAAAAATGAAAAGGTGTAATATATAAGATGGATAAAGTAAAGGTAAGGGCAATGAATTTAGGAGATATAGATAAGATACTTAAAATAGAAAAGCAATCCTTTGCATCTCCATGGTCTAGGGAGTCCTTTTATAGGGAGCTAAGGGAAAACAGACTTGCTCGATACCTTGTTATTGAGATAAATGGTGGAGTTGTGGGTTATGGGGGGATGTGGATTATAGTTGATGAAGCCCATATAACAAATATAGCCATATCTCCAGATTATCGACGTAGAGACCTTGGAAGCTTTCTTTTGGAAGCTATGATAGACTATGCTCAGAAAATCAATGTTTTTAAGATGACCTTGGAGGTACGTAAAAGTAATATACCTGCTCAAAGATTATATGAGAAATTTGGATTTATTTCAGCTGGGATAAGGCCAAGATATTATCAAGATAATAACGAGGATGCGGTAATAATGTGGAGGATGGAAGACAGCTAACAGTTTAAGAAAATATTAAGTTTTTCTTAAGTAAATTACCATAAAAATACTGTATAATTTAAAATAGATAGTTTAAAAACATGCTAAACCAATCAATTTTTATGATCATATAAAAATTGATTTATTTTTTTTGAAAGAAAAGGAGATAGACTAGGAGGGTAATTTGATGGCAAAGATTCGAAGAAAGAAAATGATTATAATCTCAGTAACAATTGTAGCTGTGTTTTTTATATCCATAGCCACGGTTGGAGCTATAAAATCAAAGGATGATGGAGGTATTCCTGTAAAGACTACTGAAATAAAAAAACAAGATATTGAATCAAATATAATAACCAGTGGTACGGTGATATCAAAGGAGGAAAGAAATATAACATCGGATTTAAGTGGTAAGGTTAAAGAAATATTGGTAGAAGAAGGTGAAAAAGTTAAAAAAGGTCAGCTTCTTGCTAAACTAGATTCTAGAGATCTTGAACATGACCTTCAGCAAGCAAAAATTAACTTGGAAATTGCCCAAGGGGAATTAGAGCAGCTCAAAAGCGAAGATATGATGGAATTTGAGATAAATTACAAAAATGCTGAAATAGAGTATAACGATGCAGTAGATGAATATGAGGACCAGAAACTGTTATACGAGGTTGGGGGAGTTAGTAAATCTGAGCTAGAGGATGCAAAAAGTATGATGGATAGGCAATATAATAACTATATACTTGCAAAAAAGAACTATGAAGATGTTTGTAATACATATGAAATAGAAGTTCAAGAGAAGAGAATTCAAGGGGCGGAGTTAAATATAAAGAAATATCAAGAAGACCTTGAAAACTCTATAATAAGAAGTCCAATAGATGGAACTGTAGTAGATAAAAAAGTATCTGAGTTAGACGTGGTTAGTTCTAGTACAGAAATGTTCGTTATTCAAGATACTGATAATCTAGAAGTTGTTACAGATATAAGTGAGTATGACATAAGTGAAGTTAAGATAGGTCAAAGGGTAAAGGTCACTGGGGAAGGAGTGGGAGATAAGGAATATGGAGGAATAGTAAAATACATATCTCCCAATGCTGTTACAATTAAAAATGGTTCAAGCACTGAAACCATAGTAGAAGTAAAAATAGAAATAAAGGATAAGAATACAGAATTTAAACCCAATTTCTCAGCGGATATTGAAATTAATACAGCTCAAAAGAATGGGGCTTTGGTGTTACCCTATGAAGCTATATATTCAGATAAAGACAGTACTAAGGTAATATACTTAGTTGAGAATAATAAAGCTAAAAGAACCGTAGTAGAAACAGGAATTGAAGGTGATATGGTTGTGGAAATTCTTGGGGAAAACCTTAAGGAAAATGACAAGGTGATATTAAATCCAACGGAGATGATTAAAGATGGAGTGGAAGTTAAAGTAGATGAAGGGATGAAAAGGGAAAATGATAAGAATTGAAAACCTTCAAAAAATTTATAGTAATGGGAGCATAAAAGTAGAGGCCCTTAAGGGAATAGATATGGAAATAGAAAAGGGAGAATTCCTTGCTATAATGGGACCTTCAGGTTCAGGCAAATCAACCTTCATGAATATTCTCGGATGTTTAGACAAACCCTCCAGTGGTAAATACATACTGGATAATGCTAAGATTGAAAAATTAAGTGATGTAGAGCTTGCGACCATAAGAAATAGAAAATTAGGTTTTGTATTTCAATCCTTTAACCTATTACCTAGAACATCAGCCTTTAAAAATGTAGAGTTACCTATGCTATATGCTAATGTAGCCCCTAAAGAGCGAAGGGAGAGGGCGTTAAAGGCACTAGAGAGGGTAGGACTTAGTGACAGGGTAGATCATAAGCCCAATGAGTTATCAGGGGGACAAAAACAAAGGGTTGCCATTGCTAGAGCTTTAGTAAATAATCCCTCTGTAATATTGGCCGATGAACCGACGGGTAACCTAGATTCAAAGTCCAGTGAAGAAATAATGGATATTTTTAAGAAGTTAAACGAAGAAGGAGTAACCATTGTATTAGTAACCCATGAAAGGAATATCGCAGAAAAGGCAAAGAGAATAATAACCTTTAGGGATGGATATATAGTGGCAGATGAAAGACGGGTGATTTAATGAATATTATTGAAAGTATAAAGATATCTATAAATGCCATATGGGTTAATAAAATGAGGTCTCTGTTGACTATGTTAGGGATTATCATAGGTATATCATCTGTTATAGCGGTGGTGGCCCTGGGCCAGGGAAGTAATAAGATGATTGGTATGGAATTTGAAAGCTTTGGTGTCAATAGAGCATACCTAGGAATGAACTGGAGAGAAAACTATACCAGAAGGGATATATATAACTATGAAGATCTAGATGCTATCAAAAGGGGCTTTGGGAATGAAATAACAGCTATATCTCCAACATTTGGTACATCTGGAGAGGTAACCATAGGAAGAAAAAAGCAAAATGTACAAATAAATGGTGTAAATGAACAATACAATAAGCTTGAAAATAAAGAAATAATCAATGGGAGATACCTAATAGAAGGAGATATAAAAGCCAACAGAGAAGTGGCAGTTATAGATAATGAAATGGCACTAGATCTATTTGGAAGGACAAATGTAATAGGAGAAAATATCATAGTAGATACACAAAATAGAAAGATATCATTAATAATAGTAGGTATTTATGAGGAGAAGGAGTCAATGCTAGGAGGACTTGGTGGTGAAAGTCCGAAAAATATATATTTACCAATCAGTACTGTTGAAAAGATGTTTGGCGTAGGAAATAGAATATATGACATAGAATTGAATTTAAAACAGGGCACTAATATTCAAGGAACCCTTGATAAAATGGTTAAGCTTATAGAGAGAAGGCATAATAATTTTGGAGAAAATAAATATAGAACCTATAGTGCTGAAAGTGAGCTTCAAACAGTAAATAAGATAACCGGTGTGATGACCATGGTGGTTGGAGCCATAGCGGCTATTTCCCTACTTGTTGGAGGGATAGGTGTTATGAATATAATGCTAGTGTCGGTCACTGAAAGGACTAGGGAAATAGGCATAAGGAAAGCTATAGGGGCAAGACATAGGGATATATTACTCCAGTTTCTAGTGGAATCCGTAATTATATCTGGTATCGGTGGTGTGATAGGAACAATAATTGGGCTAGGGTTATCCTATGGTATATCAACCTTTATAAAAATACCACCCAGTGTTTCGATACAGACCATATTAATAGCCTGGATATTCTCAGCAGGTGTAGGAATATTCTTTGGTATATACCCAGCCAATAAAGCTGCAAAATTAGACCCTATAGACGCATTGAGATATGAGTAGGAGCTAGATTAAGGGTAAAACTTTGAAGCTTGGCTAATAGCTAATAGCTAATGGCTAATAGTAAAACATTAGCTCATATAAAACAGATTATTTAATATAATCTGTTTTTTTTTTGTGACCTACTAGATAGACCTTGAAACGTATAACATGGAACATATAACTTTAAATAGTACTAAAAACAAGTGTCCCATGCATATAAATCTATAAGTAGCAAAAAGGGGTGATAAAAATAATGGATAGTGGATATTTAGGACTTTTTAATATAGAATATTTATCTTCTGTAACAGCAATGGTAATGGCAGTTAACCTTATTACACAGATAATAAAGGAAATATTTCTACGGGAAGGAGTAGATAAACAAGCCCCTAAAATAGTTACATTATCAGCAGCATTTTTTGTAGTTTCACTTCAGCATATCAATACCTTCATAAATAATACTGAAACCTTTCACAACTCAATATTAGAACTGTTCTTTCTAATAGTACTAAATACATTCCTAATAACTGGGCTATCAATGGGAAACTATAAGGTATTAGGCCTTACAAAGGAAAATCAACTAAAGAAGGTACAGAATATTGTAAATGGGAAAAAAAATTAAGAATTATAACAGTTCGTCCTTTTAAATGTCATTCAGTTTTTTAAAGTATTCCGTAGATTATATAAGTATGTAATTAAAAAAATAATAAAGTTGGGAGGATGTTTTTTATGAAAAAAATCCAATTGACAACGAAGATTTTCATCGGACTTATTCTTGGTATTGTGGTAGGTATGATGCTTCAAGGAACTCCAGAAATTGCACAAAATTATATTAAACCTATTGGAACACTATTTCTAAACTTAATTAAAATGATTATTGTACCTTTGGTTTTTTCATCATTGATAGTAGGTGCAGCAAGTATTGGTGATCCAAAGTCATTGGGACGAATTGGAGGAAAGACCCTAGGATATTATTTAGTAACTACAGCTATTGCAGTAGCCATTGGACTAGTTTTAGCGATAATATTCAAACCGGGCGCAGGATTACTTATACCAGTAGATGCGAAGTCACAGGCTGTAGAAGTACCATCGATTATTAATACACTATTAAACATGGTTCCAAATAACCCTTTAAAAGGTCTTGTTGAAGTAAATATACTCCAAGTAATTGTATTTGCATTATTTCTTGGTATTGGATGTACTGCTTTACCTGAAGAAAAGTCAAAACCATTTGTCAATTTTTTTGATAGTTTAGCTGAGATTATGTATAAAATTACTGCCTTTATTATGAACTTGGCACCATATGGGGTATTTGCATTAATTGTACCAGTTGTATCTCAATATGGATTAGATGTTTTAATGCCCCTTAGTAAAGTAATTTTAACTGTTTATCTTGGATGTATTCTACATGCTGTAATTGTTTATTCAACAGCGGTAAAAATATTTGGCAAAATTGGTATTAAAAAATTCTTTAGCGGAATTGCACCAGCGGCTATAACAGCTTTTAGTACAACAAGTTCTTCGGGAACATTACCAGTAACTATTCGCTCAACACGGGAAAATCTAGGTGTATCCGAAAAAATATCATCCTTTGTATTACCTTTGGGAGCCACTATTAATATGGATGGAACGGCGCTTTATCAAGGTGTTTGTGCATTATTTTTAGCTCAGGTTTACGGTATTGATTTAACTACAGGTCAAATTATAACTGTTATATTAACGGCAACTCTAGGATCAATAGGAACAGCAGGTGTACCCGGTGCAGGGCTTATTATGTTGACCTTGGTTCTACAATCTGTAGGATTACCATTGGAAGGCTTGGTTCTAATTGCTGGTATCGATAGAATCTTAGATATGGCACGTACATCAGTAAATGTTATAGGCGATGCATCTTGTTCAGTAGTTGTAGCCGCAACAGAAAATGAATTGGATTATGATATAGCTTACAATAAGCAAGAGGCTTAGGGGGCTTAACAGAAAATGAAAAAAGGCATTATTGGTATAATAGGTGGAATGGGTCCAATGGCAACAGTAGATCTATTCCAAAAAATAATAAAAAATACACCGGCTAAAAGTGATCAAGAACATGCGCATATCATTATCGATAACAATACAGAAATACCTGATCGTTCAACCTATTTATTATATGGTGGGGAGAGTCCAGAATTTCAAATATATAATTCAGCATGTAGATTGATTGATGCAGGTGCTAATGTATTAATAATGCCCTGTAACACAGCACATTATTTTTATAATATAGTTAAGGATAGACTTGATCAGACATATAAAAATATAAATTATAGCTTTATACATATGATTGATGAAGCTGCTAGAACTATTTTAATGCAAGGTTATGAAAAAGTATATTTGTTGGCAACAAAGGGAACCTATAAATCTCAAATATATCAAAATACTTTTATAAAATATGGTATTGATGTTTTAACGCCAAAGGAATCTAAAAGAGATATTGTTATGAAAGCTATTTACAATTATAAAGAGGGTATTCCTAACTATTATAGGGATAAAATAGTAAATACAATAGAAGAAGGAAAACTTCAAGGTGCGTCTAAGATAGTTCTAGGCTGCACAGAACTACCTATTATTTTTAGAGAATTACACCTAATGGATAATGTAATAGACCCTACGGAAATATTGGCAAAATCAGCATTGAAGAAGATAAAGATATGTAGTCTTCAAGCATCTTAGAATCAGTTAGAACAAAGAGCAAGTAATATAAATAATAACGTGATTTTATAAATAAGCCCCTGATTTAATCAGGGGCTTATTATATTTAACTGATGAAATTTAGAGAAAAGTAGCTTATTCATGTTGAAATTTTCTATGGTTAATACTTCCTTCGTGGTATATAATAATAAAAGAATACGATATCTAGAATGTTGAAGGTGGTACAGATGAAAAAAGACTTAATTACATTAGCTATTGAATCTAGCTGTGATGAAACATCGGTGGCAGTACTCAGAAATGGTAGAGAGGTTTTATCTAATATTATAGCCTCTCAAATAGACCTACATAAGAAATTTGGTGGTGTAGTTCCAGAGGTGGCATCTAGAAAGCATGTGGAAAACATTAGCTATGTCATAGATGAAGCTTTAGATGAGAGTGGGATTACCCTTAAGGATATAGATATGATAGGTGTAACCTATGGGCCAGGATTAGTAGGAGCGTTACTTGTGGGAATGTCTACTGCAAAGGCTCTGGCATACTCACTAAATGTTCCCCTAGTAGGAGTAAATCATATAGAAGGACATATATATGCTAATTTCATTGAATACAAAGACCTAGAGCCTCCTTTCCTATCATTGATTGTATCAGGAGGACATACCCACTTAGTATATATGAAGGATTATGGAGAGTATGAAGTTCTAGGAAGAACCAGGGATGATGCGGCAGGGGAGGCCTTTGATAAAGTAGCGAGGGCCCTAGGTCTGGGATATCCTGGAGGACCTCTAATTGATGAACTCGCTAAGATAGGCGATAGTAAAGCCATAGATTTCCCGAGATCATATCTAGAAGGGGATAGCTTTGATTTTAGCTTTAGTGGTTTGAAATCTGCGGTACTAAACTATTTAAATAATTCAAAACAAAAAGGCTTGGAGATAATGGTGAAGGATGTTGCCGCAAGTTTTCAACAGGCTGTAGTAGAGGTACTTGTAAATAAGACCATGAATGCTGCTAAAAGATATAAGAGCAATAATATAGTATTGGCAGGAGGAGTAGCAGCAAATAGTGGTCTAAGAGAGATATTATCCAGTAGATGTAAAGACGAAGGCTTTAACCTAAGATATCCTTCTCTAAAATTATGTACGGACAATGCTGCCATGATAGGAGCTGTAGCATATTATGATTATATAAAGGGCTATAGGGCAGATATGTATCTAAACGCCGTGCCAAGCTTGAAATTGGGAGAAAAATATGGTGGATAAAAGATTGAGGTTAAGTTATAGAATCTAATGTGAAACTCAGATTATTTATTATAATCTGAGTTTTTTAAGTATTATAGACCGATTATTAAACGTGGAACTATCTCCACATAAGTCTACATAGTTTTAAAAGTTGGATGATTTTATATGTAAAATATACTGAATTTTTTGTATATAATCCATAAACTCTAATAATACCGTAATTTATTACCTATTTTAATAAAAAATATTGAATAAATAACATTTATTTAGCGTAAACAGAAAGACAAGATATATGTATTTATGTTAACCAAAGCAAGAATAATCCAAAGTTATCCACAAATAAGTTAAAAATGTGGATATAAGTGTGGATAATGTGGGAAACTTTATGAAAACCTGCTATGTACCAAAGAAGCTGTGGATAAAGTTGTGAGCTTTGTGGAAATGGTGTGGACAGGAATGTGAATTAAATACCAAGACATTTTCAAAATATTTATCATTTATATAAAAATACAGTAGACATAATACTAGAAGTTTGTAAAATAATGTAGTAGTATGACAAATATATGTTAGTAAGTATTTATTGAATAATGTTAGAATTTCCCGGGAAATGTATAAAAAACTTATGCATTTGTGTAGAGTCTTTGAAAAAAGTAGACTTACTAACAAATAAAAAAGCCTGGATATAAATCCAGACTAAATTCTTTCTTCGACATACTTAACTATGTCACCAATGTTTTTAAAATCCTCAGCATCTTCATCAGGAACTTCAATGTCATATTCATCTTCGATTGCCATGATTACTTCAACAGCATCTAAAGAATCAGCCTCAAGGTCACCCATTAAGGATGTTTCCATTGAAATTTCGATATCAGCATCTAAACCTAATTGCTCAATTATTATTTCTTTAACCTTTTCGAATACCATAAGTACCCTCCTCTTAGTTTTTATTATTCATTAAATTTCTTAACATATCATATTAAGAATCACTTATTATTATACTTAATTTCACACATTTGTCTACAAAAATAAAAAAAATTTTTTAAAAAGACTTTATAGAAAAGAAGTTAAAGTGTGTAAAAGGACATTTTGGGGCTATAGTTTTTCTTCCCACTCTTCATACAATTCTTTAAGCTTCAGTTTTATATCCTCAACTTCATTAAAAACTTCTTTGCTTTTGTCTGGATCAGAATAAATCTTTTCATCGCACATTAGTAATTCTAATTCACTAAGTTTATTTTCAAGTTTTGTTATATTATTTTCTATATCTAATAGTTCTTGCTTTTCTTTTTTCTTTTTTAGATCCTCCTCTTTTTTTCTTCGTCTTTCCTCCTTAATCTGAGTTTTTGTTTTAGTTTCTGTGTCAGCATCATCTAGAGATTGATTAAGCTGATTTTTCTTTTCTATATAATAATCATAATTGCCTAGATATTCCTGTACTCCATCCTTTGAAAGTTCAATAATTTTAGTAGTTATTTTATTAAGAAAATATCTATCATGAGATATAGCTAAAATAGTACCGGGATAATCTAAAAGGGCATCCTCTAGAACTTCCTTAGATTCTAAGTCTAAATGATTAGTTGGTTCATCAAGTAATAAAAAATTAGACTTGGAAAGCATAAGTTTTAGAAGAGATAATCTTCCCTTTTCACCACCACTTAAATCCTTAACTTCTTTAAAAACCTCATCCCCCGTAAAGAGAAAGGAAGCCAATAGGTTTCTAGCCTCAGGGTCAGAAATTTTAGGATTATCTTCACATATTTCATCAATTAAATTATTATCTTCCCTTAAATTGCTTTGTACTTGGTCATAATAACCTATAAAGGTATTGTGTCCTATATTAATATCACCCTTATCATACCCCATAATATCTAATAGTATTTTAAATAAAGTGGTTTTACCTATTCCATTAGGACCTATAAGTCCAACTCTTTCGGATCTATAAATATTAAAATCTATATTTGAAAAAAGATTAAAGTCATTAAAGGATTTAGATAAATTTTTTACTTGTAAAACATCCTTACCACTTTTGATTTTGGATTCAAAATTTATCTTAGTCCTATTATTATTTAAAATAGGCTTTTCTATAACTTCTATTTTTTCGAGCTTCTTTTCTCTACTTTTTGCCCTCTTAGCTAGCTTTTCCGTACCATGCTGCTTAAATCTACGGACAAGCTCTTCCTGCTTTTTTATTTCTTTTTGTTGCTTTTCATATTGTCTTATTTGATTCTTATATACATCTTTTTTATAGTCAACAAATCTTGTATAACTACCTTCAAACTGTAGAATATTATTGTTTTCAATTTCATAGATTCTATTCACAATCTGGTCTAAAAAATATCTATCATGGGAGATAATCATTATAGTACCATTATATGTTTTTAAATAAACCTCAAGCCATGAAACAGCATCTATATCTAAGTGATTGGTGGGTTCATCCAGTAAAAGAATGTCTGGTTTTTGGAGTAATAATTTTGCTATATTAAGCCTTGATTTTTGTCCGCCACTTAGCTGATAAATAGGTTTATCGAAATCTTCATCAGTAAAACTAAGACCCTTTAATACTCCACGGACTTCACTTTCATAGCCATATCCATTATTTTTATTAAATTCTTCAACAAGATGGGAATAGGAATTCATAAGCTTCTTGAATTCATTGCTACCATGATGGGCTTCATTAGCAATATCCCTTTCAAGGGATCTAATTTGTTCTTCCATTTCAATGAGATGATTAAAGACCTTCATACATTCATCGAAAATGGTTATATTATTATTAAAATCGGGCTCCTGTTCCAGATAGCCGATATTTAAATCCTTAGAGAGATATATATCCCCTGAGTCCTTGGGAAGTTCTCCGGTTAGCACCCTAAAAAGAGTTGATTTACCTGTACCATTTCTACCTATAACGCCAACTCTATCACTTATGTTAACTGTAAAGGATATATTATCTAAAATTATATCTACACCATAGGATTTGGTAAGATTATTACATGATATTGCTATCATTGATAGTCCTCCTTAAAAAAATCATATCCTACACTATTTTATCATACTAATGCAATCTTTATTGCATTAGAGATTGAACATTTTTATCAGAATCATTGTGAAGGCTTTAGAGCTTTATATAAGATATATTTATGTGTATAAAAATACTATATAGTATGGCACACTTAAAATATTAATGATATAATATTTTAAAAATCATAAAACTTTGACAGTATTTTAAAGTTTTGCTATAATTCTTTTATAATAAGTAGAAAATTATAATCATTATTAATAAATTCCATATAAATATAATTTTCGTTATGGATTTCAATAAATAAAAAAATATATATAGGAGTTAGAAAAATGGGCGAAAAAAATAAAATATCAATGGCAGTAATTAGAAGATTACCCAAATATCATAGGTACTTAAAGGATCTGTTAGATAGGGATATTACTAGAATATCTTCTAAGGAATTAAGTGATATTATTGGGTTTACAGCCTCTCAAATAAGACAGGATTTAAATAATTTTGGAGGCTTTGGACAACAGGGCTATGGCTATAATGTGGAAGAATTATATCATGAAATAGGAAAAATATTAGGCGTAGATAGGGGATATAATACAATAATTATTGGGGCAGGTAATTTAGGGCAGGCTTTAGCTAATTATTCTAATTTTGAAAAGGTAGGTTTCCATGTAAAGGCACTATTCGATATAAATCCTAGATTAATTGGCATAACTCTAAGAGATGTTGAAATAAAAGATATAGATGTCTTAGAAGAATTTGTAAATCAAAACAACATAAATCTAGCAGTCATTTGTACAAATAAGGATAATGCTCAGGATGTTGCCGATAAGATAGTGAATTGTGGTATAAATGCAATATGGAATTTTGCCCCAACGGATTTACGAGTTCCTGAAAATGTAATTGTAGAAAACGTGCATTTAATTGAGAGCCTATTAACCCTAACCTACTTATATAAGACCAGTGTAGAGGATGAAGATTAATTTTAGTGGGTTAGGTTATCGGTGACCCTTTGGAGGTTTATATGCTTAAAAACTACAGTAATGAAACTGTTTACTTTATTTCTTATGCAAAATTACCATCTAGCATAGCTGCAGCTAAGCTCTTAGATGTAGTGGGGGTGGGATTAGTAATTAATATAGAGACGGGAATTATAGAAGATACGAGCTGTACCCTTATTACTGAAGAAGCTAAAAAGTTCTTAAAGGATATTATTTCAGGTTTTAATCTACATGATGATGGAGTAGATAAATTAACAGATAATATACAGAAGAGGTTTCATGGGTTATCTCAAAAAGCCATATGTGTAGCAGTAAAGGCTGCTGTAGAAAGATATGAGACGTGGAAAGAAGAAAACAATATAAAATAATAAAAAGAAGTATTAGGACTATCTAATACTTCTTTTTTTATTATTTTATTGCTATTTGTTATTCTATGCTTTAAGTTTTGCTGATCTGTTCTTTTGTAAGAAATACATTCCTATCATTATTGCAGATCCGATAATGTTAGTTGTCATTCCTGGGTTAACAAGCATTAATCCTCCAGCAAAAAGGAGTATTCTTTCCCAAGACTTAGATGGTGACACATAATAACCACTTACACCACCGGCGATACCGAACATTCCAAACAATGCTGTTCCAAGGGCTAAAGCTACAGCTCCAAAACTAGCATCAACTAATACTAAAACAGGATTGGTTACAAATATATAGGGCACTAGATAAGCTGCAATCGCTATCTTAGATGCTTCAACCCCAGTTTTAAAAGGATTAGAGCCTGCTATACCAGAACCTGCAAAGGCTGCCAGGGCAACTGGAGGAGTAATATCTGCAACAATACCAAAATAGAAAACAAATAGATGAGCTGCTATAACAGGAACACCAATTCTAGTAAGTGCAGGTGCTGCGATTGTAGCTTGCACTATATAATTAGCAGTTGTAGGCATACCCATACCTAATATAATAGATGCAATCATGGTTAAGAACATTGTAAGATATAGATTTCCACCTGAAAGTAAAACTATACCGTGGGAAAGCTTCATACCTAAACCGGTAAGGGTTACAACACCAACTATTATACCTGCACTGGCACAGGCCATAACAACAGGCAATGCACTTCTTGCACCTTCTTCTAAGCCAATAATAATTTCCTTTAAACCAAAGGTTTGGTCTTTATCAACATATCCATTTATTAAACCGATGAATATAGATGAGAAAATACCAAATAATGCAGCATACATTGGAGTGAATCCTTTTACTAATAAACCAACGATAACGAATATAGGTAAACTTAAGAACCATTTTTCCTTTAGAAGTGTTTTAGCTTTAGGTAGTTTCGCCTTTGGAATACCTTCAAGACCATTCTTTTTGGCTTCAAGATGAACCATGATAAATATACCAGTAAAGTATAGAGCAGCAGGAATAGCAGCTGCTAAAGCTATAGTAACATATGGTAGATCAGTAAACTCAGTCATTATAAATGCAGCGGCACCCATTACAGGAGGCATTAATTGCCCACCGGTTGAAGCAGCTGCTTCAACTGCACCAGCAAATTCTGGTCTATAGCCTACGCTCTTCATAAGTGGAATTGTAACTGATCCAGTACCAACGGTATTTGCTACAGAACTACCTGAGATAGTTCCTTGTGATGCACTGGCAACGATGGCTGCTTTAGCAGGACCACCTGTTGTATGTCCAGCAATAGCTAAAGCTAAGTCTGTAAGCCAATCCCCTATACCGGTCATTTTTAAATAGGTTGCGAATAGAAGGAATAAGAAAATAAAAGTAGATGAAACCATAATAGGGGTACCTAGTATAGACTCAGTACTTATCCATGCATAAGTTGCAATTCTTTGAAGACTATAACCAGCATGGGAGAAATACCCAGGAACCAAGTCGCCAAAAAATGCATAAAGTAAAAATATACTTGCAACACTAACAAGTACAGGACCAGCAACTCTTCTAGTTGCATCTATTACAAGAATAAGTGCTATTATTGATACAATCATATCTGTCTGAGTATAGGCACCTGCTCTAAATAACAGGGTCTCAAAATTTACTACATGGTAGCCTACTACGCCTATAGCGGCAGCTAACATCATAAAATCATACCACTTGATTTTGTTTGAATTATCACTTCTGTTGAAGGGATATAGTAAAAAAACAAGTACTAGACCAAATCCTACATGAACTCCTCTTTGGATCGTTGGAGGTTTTAGACCAAATCCAGCAGTGTATAACTGCCATAAACTCCATGACACTGCTATTAAAAAGACTAGATTCTTAAAAATTCCAGACAACTGTCTGAAAGAAAACTCTCTGTCATATTTGGCCATTAGCTCTTGCTGTTTTTGCTCATCTAATGTTGGCTTAATGTTGTGTTCGTTCATTAATTTAATGCCTCCTCTATAACATAATTTAGTAAGCCTCTGTTAACTGCTCTGATTTTTACAAATCCTCCCGGTTTATATATATCCTTAAGGTGAATATTTTCACCCCTGAATTGAAGGGTATGATCAGCAACAACTTTACCAATTACCACAGGAACCGCATCGAATATAACATCATAATTATAAACACGAATATAATCATCATGGAATTCCCACTTTGTATCATAGTCGGGGCTTGCAGGTAGATTGGCACTAAAGGAGTCAAAGATCATTTCATCTATAGATATGCTTAAATCTTTTTCAATTTTATAGGTTTCAATAACCGGGCGTAAACTCACAGAATGGATCCATTTAACAGAGAATTTCTCTGCTTCTTTAGCTGGTAGTTGTAATAGTACCTTATTAAAATTAGGACCTTTATCTACTACATACACTTGAAGCAAAGTAATTGGATAAAAATAAAGTGCAATGAACAGAAGTATTACTACTAGAGATAGTATTAATATATTTCTAGGTTTTATCTTTGTATTTATCATAATATATAAAAGACCGAGATAGGAAAAACTATCCCGGCCTATCATACTTTATTTATTTGATATCTTTTTCATCATAATATTTTTGTGCACCAGCGTGAACTGGAGTAGTTACACCATTAAGTGCGTTTTCAAGCATAATTTGCTTACCTCTAGCATGACCTTCTGCGATTGCATCTGTATTTTCATACATAACCTTAGTTAAGTTGTAAACTAAGTCTTCTGGTAAATCTTCTTTTACATACATAACAGCTTGCAGAGTTACAGTAGAAGCGTCTTCATCTTGACCATTGTATTCTCCACCTGTAATTGGGAATTGAGCTGCAAAAGGAACAGTTTCCTTAAGCTTATCAAATTCAGCTCCCTCTATTTCAAGAATCTTTACAGGGTTAGTAGTAGCTATTTCTTTAACTGCTGATGATGGGAATGATACAACTGCAAATGCAGCATCAATAGTACCATCTTTTAAGCCAGCAACTGCATCAGAGAAACTACCAGGTTTAGAATCAAAGTCAGCAGGTCCAATTCCAAAGGCTTCTAATATAGGTAATGCAGTAACGTAAGTACCACTTCCTGGAGGCCCTGGATTTATAGCTTTACCCTTAAGGTCAGCTATAGAATTAATTCCTGAATCTTGAGTAGTTACAACATGCATAACCTCAGGATAAACAACGCCTACAGCCTTGAAGTTTTCAAGCGCTTTAGGGAAACTCTTACCATTTCCATTGAAAGCATCATCTGCAACGTTATTCATGGCAAGTACTATATCAACCTCGCCAGAAGAAACTCTATTGATATTTTCAACAGAAGCTCCAGCAGGTTGGATAGTTACATTAACACCATCAATATTATTGTTCCATACATTGGCAATAGCTCCACCTAGTGGATAATATGTACCGGATGTACCTCCAGTTGCAAAGGCTAATTCCATAGTTTCAGCCTTTGGCTCTTCAGCTGGTTTTTCAGCAGCTGGTTCTTCGCCCGTAGGCTCTTCAGGAGCTGGTTGGCTACAACCTGCAAGAACTAAAGATAAAACTAGAACTAATGTTAGCATTAAAGCTAAGCTCTTCTTCATTTTAAAATCCCCCTTAAAAATTATTATATTTTAAGTCCATATTTTCCTGGCCTAAGAAAGAATATGGAACTTAAAGGCTAGAATTGTGAAATAAATTAACTATCAATTTTAAATATGTAATAAGAATTGCATCATATTATATTATACTATAAAAGAAATAAAAAAAGAAAGTATAATTATAAATTATAAATTATTAATATATATTTTAATTAGATGTCCTATGATAAAAAAGTTTCTATAAATTAAATTATACCATAGTTAGGCCAATGGGAAAAGTCTTAAGAAAAAAGATAGTGTTGTAATAGTAGTTTGTATTTGCTGGCAAATTTTATTTATGATATAATGAATGAAAACTGTTATCAATAGGTGGTTATAAGTGGCTAATTATTATAGAGAAATTGAAAAAATTATGGGGAAATTAATTTATAAAATTTTATTAATTAATAAAAATGGTGTAAATCTAGGAATTAATGGAGAAAAACTCTCGTTTCTAGATATATATGTGATTGCTGAAATAGGTGATTGTAAGGAAAAATCTATGTATAACTTAATAAAAGATATGGAAATTGATAGAAATGATATAACCTTGATTATAAACAGAATGATTGCTTTAGGCTATATTACTAAGGAAAAATCTGAAAGGGATAGAAGGGTATATATTTTAAAGTTAACGGAAGATGGTAATCATCTGTATAATAAGATATTAGAAGAAGAAAATAAGCTACTAGACTTTATATTAAAGGATATAACCTTAAATGAAGAAAAGGCAGTACTCAAGTTTTTAAGTAAGATAAATCAAACTACACTAAGTAAGTATGAGTATGATAATGATGAGGTTTAATTGGTAAGTGGTAGATGGTAAGCCTAGTGCTAATAGAAATATTCAATAAAAAAAGATTAAGCCCTAGGGCTTAATCTTTTAAATAACCTATGTACTTATTATTCTGGTTGAGGTGCATCTACTGGGCATACATTAGCGCATGCTCCACAATCAATACATCCAGATGCGTCTATAACGTACTTGTCATCTCCAGCACTGATTACTTCAACTGGACATTCAGGTTCACAAGCTCCACAGTTAATACAAGAATCATTAATTACGTAAGCCATGGATATATCCTCCTTTAAAATATAAATATATTGTACTGTAGAAAGTATACAATAAAAATATTAATTAAAACAATAGACTTGTTCAAAAAAATTCAAAAAAAAGCTAATTTATAATGATTATCATTGTATTTGTTGGATGAAAAATAGGAGATAGGAAATAGGAGGTCTTTTAATATGTATGTTGTTGCATTAGTAGGTAAAAGTGGTACGGGAAAAAGTTATAAAGCATTAACACTAGCCTATGAGAAGGATATAGAATATATAGTTGATGATGGGTTATTAATTCATGGAAATAAGATATTAGAAGGCAAATCAGCTAAAAGAGAAAAGACCAGTATTTCGGCAGTTAAAAGGGCTCTATTTCTAAACGATGGACATAGAAATAATGTAATAAATACATTAAAAAGATATAATCCCAAAAGTATTTTAATAATAGGAACCTCAAATAAGATGGTAAAAATAATTTCAGAGAATCTTGGTATAGACCCAATTGATGAGATTGTATATATCGAAAATATAGCTTCTACAGAAGAAATAGAGATGGCGAAGAACCTTCGACGCATTGAAGGTAAGCATGTTATACCAGTTCCAACCTTTGAAATAAAGAGGGACTTTTCTGGATATTTTATAGATAGACTAAAAATATTTAAGAGAAGAAAAGATAATACTTTACAAATATCTGAAAAATCAGTGGTAAGACCAACCTTTAGCTATATGGGTAAATATATTATATCAGGAAGAGTCATTAAAGAAATAATTAGATATTCATCTAGTCATGTGGATGGCATTGATAAACTTGCTAATATCCAAGTGATAAATCGTCTCGATGGAATAATAATTAAAATTGATGCTATATTAATATATGGGTATCAATTAAGGGATGTTATGATTGAGGTTCAAAGAAAGGTTATGAAGGAAGTTGAAGGTATGACGTCACTGAATATTTTGTCAATAGATGTGTTGGCAAAAAGTATAACAGTAGATATTACCTTAGAGTATAATTTTAGTAGGCAAAAATAACAAAAAATTTAAAAGATGCCCGAAGGCACCTTTAAAATACATGAATCATCCAATATAATAGTATTTGCTGAGAACACTAGAAAGTTGGGTGATTACATGTATAAATTAAGTTTAAATGAAAAAGAAATAAACTTCAAGGATTTAGAAAAAAGTATTTATGAATTTGTGTGCCGACAGGCATGTGGGATTATAGTACAAATACTTAAAGAGCTAGATGATAAGCTAATGAAAGAAAGAGATAAGAAAAAATATAGAAATAAAGGCTTTAAGAAAACAACCATAAAAACAATAATGGGTGAAATTGAATATAATCGTAGGATATATGAATATGAGACAGAACAAGGAAAAAAAGGGTATAAATATTTATTAGATGAATATTTAAAAATGGATACAGTAGGGCATATATCAACTAATCTAGCAGAAAAAATTATAAATCTTGCAGTAGATGAATCCTATAGGAAAACAGCAGATAAAGTTACAGAAATGACCAATCAAAGTATAAGTCATAGTGCAGCATGGAATATAATACAGACCTTAGGAGATAAGATTGAGGAGAAAGAGAAAAGAGAAATAAAATTAAATAAAGAAGAAAAATTACAAGGAAAAAAAGAAACAAAAGTATTGTTTGAAGAAATGGATGGAATATGGATTAATATGCAAGGGAAAGACAGAACGTCCAAAAGTAAAGGTAGAAAAGAGCTAAAATTAGGAATTTTCTATGATGGCTGGGAAAAAAAGCACGAGAAAAAAGATAGATATATAGTAAAGAACAAAAAAGCCTATGCAAGTTTTGGTGGAAGTAAAGATTTTAGTGATATAAGAGAAGCAAAAATAGCAAAAGAATATAAGGTAGATGAAATAGAAACAAAGATAGTAAATGGAGATGGAGCTAGATGGATAAAGGAAGTTGTAAGAAAAGATAATGCCCATTTTCAATTAGACATATTCCATAGAAATCAAGCAGTATTTAGGAATATAGAAGATAAGAAAAAGGCAAGGGAAGTAACAAAGAAGTTAAGTATTGGTAAAATAGATGAAAGTCTTGAAATAATAACAAAGCTAATGATAGAAAACAATGCAAATGAAGATAGGATGAAAAAATTAGAAAGCTTGTATAACTACATAGTAAATAATAGAGAAGGAATAGTAGTTTATAAAGTTCGTCCGGACATAAATATACCCAAGCCCCCAGAGGGCACTAAATATAGGAATTTAGGGACAATGGAGCATAATATATGCGACATACTAGCTCAGAGGATGAAAGGAAATAAAACAAGCTGGAGTAAAAAAGGAGCAAGTAATTTAGCGAAAATATTGGCCGAAAAGGCAAGCAAAGAATTAGCACAGACAATTAACATATTACTGAATAAGGGAATAAAAAAAGAAAAACTTGAAGAAATAATAGAAGACGTAGTATTACCAGCATCTAAAGTAAATAAGAAACCTAAAAAAAGTAATATATATAAACACAAAAGAACTAGTATACCATTTGCTAATAGCGCAGTTACAAATGGAAGAAAGGCTATACAAAAAATGCTAGAAAATAGATGCATTAGTGAATTAAAACTAAGTTTTTAAGAATAGATCTTTTTATAAAGAAAAGGAAATACAGGATAACTATGCCCTAACGGGCTCAAGGGAGTAGTAAAACATTAAAGAAATATCAAAATAAAAATATATTACCCTAATGGGTGTTATTTGTATAATTTAAAGCTTGTAAAATAGAGATTATTGGATGATAAAATTTACAAGAAGAATAATTGCCAACTAATACTTGACAGTAAC